>OGKJ01000233.1_pt1 | contig 19965 bp, 18 predicted proteins | sample 1572461 | NCBI WGS metagenome assembly OGKJ01 (sample SAMEA2582080, study PRJEB24529) | metagenome | biome: Human gut stool | place: China | collected 2011 | reverse complement strand
ACCTTGATCCTGGTCTTCTTCGAGATACCACAGCGGTACAGAACATACAGAATCAGGGATGAGATGCTGTTACTGATCACCACGGAATACCAGACGCTGCGTACACCCATATGTAGCACACTTTCACAGAACCATAGCGTCAGGAAACGGAATACCCACAATCTGGTCACATCAATAGCCATGGTCACCTCCGTGTGTCCGGTTCCCTGGAACAATCCGGATGTCGTATTGTACACACCATTGGTAAAGCACCAAAATGCCATAACACTTAAAAAGTCTGCCGCCATGCCCACAACTTCCGCATCCTTGGAAAAGATTCCGACAATTGCCGTGGAAATCATATCTCTTGATAAGATCATACCACCTATGAACAAAAATACAACCGATATCCACATGGAAAACCGATATCCCTTCTCCGCACGGTCCTGCTGCTTTGCTCCCATATTCTGCCCCACGATAGTGGCCGTTGCCGAACCAATGGCATTGGAGGGTAGCGTGATCAGTCCATTCACCTTGTTGCCAATACCGTAAGCCGCCATGGCTTCCGTCCCGTAGACAAACACGTTTTTACTCATCAGCAGAAATCCCAGCTGCATGGTACTTCCGCCGATAGCGGTAGGCAGACCGATCTTAAGGATCATTCCCAGTTTTTCCCTCTGTAATCGCATGTACGCACGGTTCAGGCAGATATCATTTTCCTGTCTGCACAGAAGTCCGAAAGCCACCATGGCCGGAATCGCTTTCGCCAATAGCGTAGCCAGTGCTGCACCGGCAGTTCCCAGATCCAGGATGATCATGAAAAACGGATCCAGGAACAGATTCAGCGTAATACCTCCCAGATTAAGGAACATGGGGCGCACCGTATCTCCCTGTGCCTGATGTACTGCGGAAAAAATGTTGACCATATATAAAAAGGGCATATCCCAGATGACCACCCGCAGATAAACTCTTGCATAATATGCAGTTCCTCCGTCAGCTCCCAGCCAGTTGATGATAGCGGGTGTTCCCAGAAAACACAGTGTGGCACAGACCACGGCAAATCCCATGGCACAGGCAAATATCTGATTTGCCATGGATCTGGCATCCTCTTTTTCCCCGGCACCGATATACTGCGCAATGAGGACTGCACCGGCCACAGTGATGCCGCTGCCGAAATTCGTAATAATATTCTGCATCGGTGTCACAAGATTGATTGCCGCCAGCTGCTCTGTTCCAATTTTTCCCAGCCAGTAAGTATCCGTCAGGTTATACATCGTCTGCAGGAAGCTGTTAATCACTACGGGAATTGCCAGAGACAGGATCGCTCTGATCAGATTTCCGTGCAATATCAGATCCGGATTATATTTTTTAGCCGTTTTCATCGCCATCACTCCTAAGTTGTTCTTATCTATGTCTTTCCAAATCTAAGTCGTATTATACGTCAATTTTTCAGTGGTTTCCACGGAGATTTTAGGGTTATATGTATTAAAACACTTTTTTATTATCTTTTTTATTTACATCATGGAAAGGCGCATCGCCAGACGGCAATGCAGATTCTTGTGCAGGCACAAATCAGTACTTGGCTCATCGTATACGCAAAAAAACCCTCCCACAGCATCTGCCTGCGGAAGGGATCTTTTTCTTAATTCTGAAGTCATGGTCAGACTTATTTGATTACAAGGCTGCTCCAACCATCGCTGGGGATCAGAGAGATATAGGTCTTACCGGTATTGATCTGGATCTCCTCACCGGTCTTCGCATCATAGTAATGTGTAATAGCGTTCTCGGAAGACTTGGTCCAGGTAACTTCGATAGCCTTACCCTGAGTAATGTAGTAACCGGAGCGTCCGGAGTCGATGGCATTGTAGATCAGGTAGCCTTCACCCAGTTCTGCAAAAGTGGTATCCTGCAGAATAACGTTCTCGAAAGTGAGCTGTGCATTGCTGTCAGCATCCTTGTGTGCAGAACCATACTCATAGTAATCATAGGTTCCGGTCTCTTCGTTGTACTTCAGAGTAGAACCGTTGTGCTTGAAAGGAAGCTCAATGGTAGTAGCGCTGATAGCATCACTTCTATCATCAAAGGTAACTTCTCCGTCTGCAAATTTGAAGTGAGGTCCCTGATAGTAATCATTGTAAGTAGTGGTATACTTGGAATTTGCAAAACGCTGCTTCAGACCGTCATAGGTCTTGCCCTTCTGGCTGTTGGTATAGGTATCATAAGTAATATACTCGGTAAACTCAGTTGCCTTACCATTGTTGAAACGGGCGAAACCACCACTGAAGTTAGCGGAATAATCTTTTGCTACCCAGTCATTGATGAAGTAAGGGCCACCATCATGGCAGAGAACTGCGTTCCACTCAGCTGCCAGCATGAAGTTGGTAGGACGTGCACTACGAATACTACCCAGCTGCTCGATCTTCTCCCAGTCCTTTACGACTACCATGAAACGTGTAATTCTGTCGTTCAGAGTACTGTTCATGATCTCATATACAACATCTGCATCTGCGGTGCCGAAATGAGGCAGTGCGGTTCTCTCGTTATCTACCATTACCGCGATGGGACGCTGATCCTTCAGATCCTCATCGATCCACTCGTTGGTAAGTTCGCTGCGATAGGAGTGCTCCGGTGCAACTTCATCCGCGGAAGACTCAGTTGCGGCAGGCTGCTCTACCTCCTTGGTATCGGTAGCAATAGGCTCTGCTTCTACGGTCTGGATCGGAGAAGAGATCGGCTCACTGTTTCCACAGCCGGTCAGAACGCCTACTGCAATTAAAATTGCTGCAAGTACTTTCTTTTTCATGAATGCTTCCTTTCATCTGTTTGTTCTATCCGGTCTCTCGACCGGCACTCTAAAATACATTGTATCCCTAAAGTCCTATGTTTGTCCACCGAAAATTCTTAAGATTTTCTTGAGATTTTCTTTCATAAAAAATGACACCTGGCAATTATATGCTGGTGTCATTTTTGTTTTCTTTATTATTCCTTTACTGCTCCGATATTTACACCCTGTACAAAATATTTCTGGCAGAATGGATAAATGATCATAAACGGCAGGATTGCTACGATAACTGATGCATTTTTTACTGTATTTTCTGTAGCTCCTTCTATCGCTGACGGCAGATCACTTCCCATGATCAATGCACGCAGCTTCATCTGGAAGTTATACAGATTTGAATTCGTGATATACAGCTTATAATTGGTGTAATCGTTCCAATATCCTACCGCATACATAAGTCCGATAGATGCAAGTGCTGCTTTCGACAGCGGTAATACAATCTTGTACAAGATCCGGAAATGTGAACAGCCATCAATCTCTGCCGATTCCATCAGGCTCACAGGAATTCCTTCAAAGAAATTCTTCATCAACACCAGATTGTAGACATTTATGGCAGGCAGCAGAATTACCCCCCACAGATTATTTGTCAGATGGAAATCCTTCATAACCAGATAAGTCGGGATCATACCTCCATTAAATATCATTGTAAACAGCAGTACATTGGCAATAAATGCCCGCCCCGGCATCTTCCACTGGATCAATACATACGCTCCCAGCACAGAGATCAGCAGTCCCATGACCGTACCCATAACAGTAGTATAACAGGAGATTAGAAACGGTCTGAACATCGTCGGATTGGTAAAAATTGTTTTATACCCTGCGAACCCGAACTGCTCCGGAAACAGTTTCATGCCATAAGCCGTCTTCAGATCAAAAGAGTCCACCAGTACTTTATATACCGGGATGATCATCACCAGCGAAAATACTGTAAATATCACGATCAATACGATATCAAAAATTTTCACTTTCTTTTTCATCATACAATACCTCTTCCCCTCGTCTTATGGCTTACCCTGTTACATACCAGCACCAGAATACAGCTTATAATAGAGGAAAACATACCGACCGCTGTGGTATATCCATAGTCCGGTATTGCACCGGAGTTAAATGTCTGCGTATAAATATAAGTCTGCAATACATCTGATACTTTGATCACTGCATCATTCTGTAATACAAAAACTGACTCAAACAGATTCATAACCTTCGCCAGATTCAATACAAGTACCGTTACGATCGTATTGTTCAACGCAGGCAGGGTAATATAAATCATCTTCTGGAAACGGTTTGCCCCATCCATCGACGCTGCTTCATACAATTCCGGGCTGATTCCTGCCAGCGTTGCCATGAAAATAATCGTTCCCCAGCCGGTATCTTTCCAGACATTGATTATGTAATACGAAAATCTCCACCATTTCTGGTCTCCGAGGAAATAGATATTATCCGTGATCAAGTGTAATTTCATCAGAACATCATTGACCAATCCTGCGGATGTCGGAGACAGGATCATGGAAAATATGGATGCTGCCACTACCCAGGACATGAAATGCGGAATGTATACAATCGTCTGAAATACCTTTTTCAATTTTAAAAAAACTAATTCATTTAACAATACGGAAATGATCACCGCAGCACCGGTATTCAGAATCAGCTTTGTAATACTCAGCACCAACGTATTGCTGAACGCCTTCCAAAACCCCGGCATACTGAACATTTTTACAAAGTGCTTTATTCCTATGAAAATCGGATCATTGATTCCTTTATATGTAAAAAAGGCATAACGGATACCAAACATAGGAAGATAATAAAATATCAAAGCTGACACCAATACCGGTGTCGCCATCAGATAGACTCCCCGATATGCACGGGCGTGCTTGAACAGGGTTCCTCCAGGCGTCCTCTTAGGCAAAGTTTTTCCTTTTTCTTTCACATTCAACGTTTACCCTCCGTTCCGGCTGCTCTATCTCAGCTATTCAAAAATCCCATATATTCGTTGTACTTTGTCTCTTCTGTTTTATTCATATGTATGGTCAGTCCATCTTCCGAGAAATAGAGGCGGAAGCGGATGGACGCAACACTTTCTCCGATCAGCCAGCAAAGGATAAACAGCGTATGTTGATCTATCCAGGCTCCGGAAGAAGCACATTTCTCCTTGTATATAGGGAACTCTCCCTCTTCCAGATGTCCGATTCCAAAGGGAAGCTGACATTCTCTTCCTTCTATTTCATACGAGAGTACTCCTTTTTGATCCGCATCGGAAAAAGTCACACCACACCATGTAAATCCATACTTATTTCGGAGCAGCGGATATTTTTTCCCGAAATCTGCACAAGGTTTTCCTTCAAATACCGTACGCAGCACAGGCAACGTTGTTTTCTCCACATCGTTTTCCGGGAAACAATCCTTCAGCAGCACTTCTCTCACTGCGGCAAGTATCATCTGCTCGGCTCCGCCCATACCCTGTGTATCTGCTGTCGTTACAACGACGAGATCCATTTCCGGAACTGCCAGCATTATCTGACCGCCCAGCCCCAGCATTGCAAAAGTCCCCTCCATCGGGATCCAGAACTGATATCCATACCAGCGATCATCGCCATCAAGCTGTGTTGCCGTTCTCGGTTCTGTCGCTCTCGCTGCATAGGATCCCTTTTCCTGCTTTAACAGCATACAGCCGGTACGCAGCAGATCCTCGGGAGTAGCCATCAGGCCACTCCCTCCCATAGAGGTTCCAAAGGGATCCTCTATGATATAAGACTCCTCGCTGAAGCCATTCTGGCGCAGCAACTTTTCTTTCAGGTAATCCAGCATCTTTTCACCGGTCAGTTTTTCTACCAGCGCACAGAGCACATGGGAGGATGAGGTATCATACATAAAGAGAGTTCCGGGTCTGTGGGTGGGTTCTGTCTGGAAAAAGCTCCTCACCCAGTTTTCCGTTGTGCTGGTCTTGTTATAAGTTGTCATATTGTAACATGTCTGCATTTTCAACATATTTTCTATCGTCATCTCTGCCAGCCAAGGATGCACTCTCCCGGGCAGATATTCCGGGAAATAATCACAGATAGGATCCTGCAGGGAAATTTTCCCTTCCTGCTCCAGCAATCCGATTGCCAGTGAAGTAAAACTTTTAGTCACAGAAAACATTCTCTGCAACTTATTACGGCAATAGGGTGCATAATATTTTTCAAACAATAGGTTCCCATGTTGTGCGATCAGCACACTGTGTAAAGGAATTTTTCTTTTTTCCACTTCTTTTACAAATTCCTGCATATTCTGTTCCGTCAGTTCTCTCATTTTAGCTGCCATACCATAACCTCCCATGCTGTCGCCTTTTTATTTATTATTCAGGGAATCTACGATTGCCTGAGACCATTCGGCTCCGCCTTCCTGTTCAAACCGCTTGTATCCCTCTTCCACAGAAACACCCTGTACCACGCAGTCCGCAATAATAGAGTTCTTCAGGCTGGTCAGATCGCCGTTATACTGGCTCATCATATCTGTTGTTACCGGCAAAGGTGCCGTCTTGTTATTGGCATTAAAGATTTCCATCGATTCCTCTGTATATTTCTTTACGGGAACCAGTCTCTCGGTCAACGGACAGATATTGGTATCTCCCATAATGATGGTCGTATACTGTACTCCGGGCTGGGAACGCATCTCCATCATATGGAACTCTCCATCCTGATACGTATTGCCACATACTGTTTCTGCCTGTCTGGACCAATGAACGCCTTCTACTCCATAGATCCACAATGTTTCCATGTCTCCATCATCAAAAATGCTTTCCAGAAAATATTTGAATACGCCTTCCGGATTCTTACAGGAAGAAGTAATCGCATACACCGGTGCACATCTCTGCCAGTATTTTCCAACCTCTGCGATAGGCGGCATAAATACCAGTTCGCTGTCCTGTCCATTCGCAGCCAGTCCATCCGACAGCTGATCAGACCATCCGCCTGCCCAGTAAGTAAATGCTCCGAACTCCCCTTCCATGAATTTGGTACGGCAGTTGCTGGTCGCATTCGTCAGAGATTCCTTATCGATATAACCCTTGTTGTAAGCATCCTGTAATCTCTTGATCGCTTCCTTCATGGAATCCTCGGTAAATCCATCTCTCCATACGCCATCCTCTCCCTGATAGAAAGAAGGATATGCATCCTGATAGAATTCCGGCAGATAATTGGTATAAGGAGCTTCATTTCCTACAAATCCGGCTGCGGATACACCAATGGTATTTCCATTGATACCGTCTCCATCCGGATCACCGTTGCTGAAAGCATCCAACATTTCCAGATACTCTTCATACGTCGTCGGAATGTCCAGTCCACAGTTATCCAGCCACTGTTTTCTGAGGAAAGTCATACATCCGCCACCTCCGCCAAGTGCCAGTCCGTACAGATGTCCATCCAACATATTGCCTTCTACGACACTCACATCCGTGTTGGGATTCTTCTTCAGCTCTGAATTGTTCCAGGCATCCGTCATATCCCAGAGAGCTCCCTCTCCCGCATATCCGGAATAATAGGAAGATCCAAGGATAACGACATCTGGCCAGTTCTCCGGTCCGCTGGCAAAGGTCTGTCCCAACACATCATAGTAGGCATTGTGATCCGGTTGGATGACTTCCAGTTCGATTCCTGTCAGTTCTTCCCATTTATTGACCCATTCTTCCTGACCGTCTGCCAATGTCGCCTGGAAAGTTCCGTCTACCATAATCGTAATCTTTTCCGGTTTCTCTACATCATCTGCAACATCTGCAACATCCCCGGCAGTATTTCCTGCCTGTGCATCGCTATCTGTCTTTCCTGTATCATTTCCCGTATTTTCCGCAGAGCTCCCACACCCTGTAAATATCATTGAACATACGGTAACCGCAACCAGTGCGACTGATAATAACTTTTTCTTTACCATAAATAACCTCCGTCCATATTCTGTTATCTTCTCTGTTGTTTCTTGTTTCTTATTTTGTTTTGTTTCTTTGCTGCTTGATTTGTTGATTATTGTCACTTCGGCGCCGGAAGTATCAATGTGCTTTCATTATATCTGTCATTTTGCACAATTTAAAGTCACATATTTCAAGATTTAGTGTATATATTTTTTGTTATTAGAGGCTCATTTTTTATGTCAATGATACACATTTTATTTTATTACATTCCATTTCATTGCCTTTTTCACCTATTATGATACTATAATAATATCTCTCAGGAGGGTTTTTGTTATGAATTCCAGAAAAAATAAATACTTCATAAAATTGATAACATCCTACAGTCTGCTCTTGGTCATTGTGCTCATTCTGGGAATTGTTTTCCATTTTATTCTTTCGCATAATGCAAAGCAGGAACTATTGAATGAAAATATGCTTTCTCTTAAAAATGTATCCGAGCAATACAGCAACTGCTATGCGAATATTTATCTGATTTCCAAGCGAATGGCAAATAATTCCAGCCTTTCCCGCCTGGCGGAAGCCGATCAGGGGGAACGAGCGTTTTATTATAATGCCTATATTACCAAACAGGCTCTGGTAGATATGTATTCTGACTATTCACTCCAGCCAATTCAGACCTATTATATCCATCTGCGTCATACAGACTACATAATCAGCTATAATGATTTTGAGAATCTCTATTCCTTTTATAAAAACAATCAAATGCTGGATCCCTCAAAATATGAGGAATGGAAGGAGACTCTGGAATCCTCAGACAATTATAACCATTTTCTTTCTCTTGACCATTTTGCGACCGAATATACACCACACAGAAAAAACTATTGTTATGCTGTCTCTCTGCAGAATTATACCTTCAAAAATATCAATGCTGACATCATTTTTGAGCTGAATGCTGATTATATGCAGCAAATGGTGGATTCTGTCGATCTGATGAAGAATGGCTGTCTCATCATCCAGGATAGCAGCAGTGACACTATGCTTACTTTCAGTAACAATGAAGCGCTGTTAAAAAAAATAGATGTTTCTCTGCTTTCCTCGTTAGATTATTCCGAACGGGGATATTCCAGCACAGTATTTCAGGGTGCTCCCGTCACAGTACTCTATACCTCCGCACAGACACCGAATCTGAACTATTATCTGATTGTTCCCACGTCCTACCTGAAAGCACCGGGAAACGGACTGCAGTTACTGTCTCTATTCGTTATCTTTCTCGGTGTCGTAGGAAGCTTTTTGATTATTGTTCTGTTGTCCAAGGCCAATTATAAACCCTATGAAGCAATGGAATATCGCCTGCGGGAAGTGAATTTCAACCACGAAGAGCTCATGCGGTTAAATGAGTCCCAAAAGATCACCCTCCGCAATTATTATTTTGATCAATTGATTCATGGTACGATTCTGAGTGAGGAAGAAGCTGCGTATGCCCAAAATTATCTTTCCATTTCCGCTAATGCCAATTCCTTTGCTATCTTATACTGTAATGTCTACCTGGATACTTTGGAGCTAAATAATGACCCTCAGGGAATGATCAACATCCTCTCCCCTGATTATGCGGATGTTATTTCCGATATCCTTTCCAGTTATTTTATACATTCCTATATCATGCAGGGTTCCCGAAATAGTGTTTATACTATTTTATTATATGACAGGGAAGAACTGGACAAGGTCGAAGATTTATTTTCACATGTTCATACTACACTATTGCAAGAATACAATATCTGGATTTATGGTGGATTAGGCTGTACAACCGACACCATCTCCTCCGTCTGGAAATCGTATCGCCAATCCAAAGAGGCTGTAAAACGTATCTCCAGCCCAGTGTACCTGTGTCTGTATCGTGAGATTTTGGAATTTCAGGATTCCTTCTTTTATCCTAATGAGGTTGCGGATCAGCTATATAATTTTGTAAAATCCGGTAACTTCAAACAGACAAAAACAATTTTTAATTTTATAAAGGACGAAAATTTTAAGAAACGAAAACTTAATTCCAGACAAGTGAAATGGCTTTTAGAAAATATAGAAATTACGTTATTGAAAGTAATCAGGGATAACGACATTTCCTATGATGACTCAAGCTTAGCCGGTCTGTCCGAAGATTCTACCCTGAAAAATTACGAGCAGATTGCTCTGGAATTATGTGAAAAAAACAAGCAACCGGAAAACGACAACCAGCTGATTGTGCGCATTCAGGCTTATATTGATGAGAATTATGGGGATCCATCCTTATGTTTAAGCAGAATATCGGACCTGTTCCACATCTCCGAGAGTTACTTTTCCTTCCTTTTCAAAAAAACAGTAGGGGTAAACTTCTCTACGTATCTGGAACAGGTCCGCATGACGCAGGCAAAACATCTGCTGGAAACAACGAATATTAAAATAACAGATTTATACGTGGCGGTCGGTTACAACAATCTGACCAGCTTCCGCCGTGCATTTAAGAAAAAATACGGTGTAGCACCCAATGCCCTTCGAGAATAACTACTTATTCTTTTTCGGTTGCTTTCTCGCGCAGCACTTCCTCAAACTGTTCGATGGGTACCGGTTTGGAATAGTAATATCCCTGCTGCCAGGTAGATCCAAATTTCTCGATATAGTCGCTGACTTCCTTATCCTCAATACCCTCAATACAGGTTTCGGTGTTTGTCCTCCTGGCATAATCCACGATAGACTGCACCATGGCCTGATTCTGAGGGTTTGGCTTAATATCACGGATGAAACTCATATCTACCTTCAGTTCGTCAAAAGGCAGCTCCAGCGCCAGACTTAAGGAACTGTTGCCTGTTCCGAAGTCATCCAGTGCGATCTTGATCCCCTGGGAATGGAAAAATTCTACCTCTCCGCGCAGGAAATGAATATCCAGATCTCTGCATCGTTCTGTCAATTCGAGGCAAAGCTCCTCCGGCTTCGCACCGGTCTCTTTTAAAATATTCATGACAGCACTGCGGAACTCTCTGCGCTCCAGCTGTGCCGCCGCCACATTGACATTGACGAAAAAGCCTTCCGTCTCCTTGCGCAGCTTCTGTACATCCGTAAGTGCTGTCCGCAGGATCCAGTTCCCCAGATCAAAAATACAGGGGTCCTGTTCCAGCCATTCCATGAACACACCGGGGGACACCATTCCGTAAGGCTCCAGTTCCCAACGGAGCAGCGCTTCCATTCCCCGGATCTTGCCGGTCTTCGTATCGGCAATCGGCTGATAGAACATCCGAAAGCCTTCAAAGTTATGCGTAGCACACTGATGGATCACACCGATCAGTTCAAACTGGTTCTCGTCACTGCCACAGACCTCATCATTAAAAATCACCAGCTCTCCGTGATGCTCAAGCCGGGAATGGTTCAACGCGTAGGTCAGACGGCTGCGGACCGCATTTGTCTCCTTCATATAAGGTTCCATAAATATTGCGCCGGCAGATACCTTCAGAGGGATCTTTTTCCCCTCTACCTCTGTATTTTCAAACGCTTCTACGATCTCATCGTATATCTTCTGCAGTTCCTCTTTGGATACATTTTTAAAGCTGATTACAAATTTCGCACCGGAGAGCCGGTATACATATCCCTTTCCCTTTAACAGGCGGAGCAGCTCCTGTGCCGCACAGTTCAGAATCTTATCCGAAAAAGCAGCACCGTACATAACATTGATATGACTGAACTGATCCAGTCCGATCTTCAGCAGAGTCCCCTGTCCGCTTTCCTCCAGGAATTCCCTGATCTCCCGGTCCAGCGCAGGTTCCGTATGCAATCCGGTGGTCGCGTCCACCTCGTCGGAAATACCGTAGTTGTTATATCGTATTACGATCACAAAAGGCTTTCCATCCTTATCATTCAGCATTTTCGCCCTGGCGCTGATCCGGTTGTAGGTGCTTCCGTCACGCACCCGGTACTCCCAGGGCTCGTCCATATTTTTCCCGGCAACTCTCTCCTGGAATCCCCTCCGGAAATCCTCCAGATCATCCGGATGAATCGATCTTTTTGATTTTTCTTGTCCGCGGATGGTATAGTTCTCCTGCATACCAAAATATTCCATCGTCTTCTCGGACCACCATGTCACGCCGTTCCGCAGATTGGTTATGGATATGTAGGACTTTTTCGCCAGAGAAGTAATGGCTTTTACAATATCCGGGAACAGGATATCCATTTCCTCCCAGAATTTCTGTTCATCATATGTATTGATACTCATGTCTCCTCCCGACACTTTCTTCTGTATGCCCACAGTCTCTGAATGCACCCTAGCATCAAATAAATTATAACATACCAAAATGATGTTTACGATAGGATAATTAATATAAATTTTTTATGAAATAAAATATCTTATGATTGACTTCGAAAACTATCTGTAATACTATGCAATATAGCAATTATTTCAAATTTGAAATATTCACTTTTGTAATTTCAGTAATTACACTTTGTATAATACTAAGTAAGGAGGCCTTCGGATGAATACTGATATCGAATTCGTACAAAAATTCAATCTGGCTTACAACGCCATGTGCAACCCTCTGTGCCAGCAGTTAAAGCTGCCACAGACAGCTTTTGATATTCTCATGTTCTTCGGCAATAATCCGGAATACCACACTGCCAGTGATGTCGTGGAGATCCGCCGGATCAAGGCGAATCTGGTGTCCGTCAATGTGGACAAGCTGGTGTGCGAGGGGTACCTGGAACGCAGAGAGGCTCCGGATGACCGTCGGAAGACTCTGCTGTTCTGCACGGAGAAAGCACAGGATGTCATCGAAAAAGGCCGCATGATACAGAGCATTTTCAAAGATACTCTGCTAGATGGCACCGATGAGACAAGCAAAGAGATCTTTTACCACATGCTTCATGTCATGGAGAGAAATATGGACAATATCCTGAAAGGAGATAAATAAATGCAGATTTTAATCACGATTCTTGTCACTTTTTTCGCCGGCATGGGAGCCGGCCTGGGCACCGGATTTGCCGGAATGAGCGCTGCTGCCGTCATCAGTCCCATGCTGATCACTTTCCTCGGCATGGATCCGTATCTGGCCGTCGGCATTGCGCTGTCCTCGGACGTTCTGGCCAGTGCCGTATCCGCTTATACCTATGCGAAAAATAAAAATATTGATGTCAAAAACGGCCTGATCATGATGGGGAAGTGTGCTGGTATTCACCGTCGTAGGCAGCTACGTATCCAGCCTGGTGCCTTCCGCTACCATGGGGAATTTCTCCGTGTTCATGACTTTCCTGTTAGGTATCAAATTCATCGTCCGGCCCGTAATGACCACCAAAGAAGCCATGCAGGGCGTCTCCGCGAAAAAAAGAGCCATTCAGTCTCTGGTATGCGGTATGCTGATCGGCTTTATCTGCGGTTTCGTCGGTGCCGGCGGCGGCATGATGATGCTGTTGATCCTGACTTCTGTTCTGGGCTATGAGCTGAAAACTGCTGTGGGAACCAGCGTCTTTATTATGGCTTTTACCGCTCTGACCGGTGCAGTTTCCCATTTTGCCATTGGGGGCATGCCCGACTGGACCGTATGGATCCTGTGCGTCATCTTTACCCTGATCTGGGCCCGGATTGCCGCACTGTTCGCCAACAAGGCCACACCCAAGACTCTGAACCGTGTCACCGGTGTGATCCTGGTGGTGCTGGGCATTGCAGTTATGTGTTTTCACCTGTTAGCCTAGCTGATTTCCTATACCGTGTGTATTTTCCGGCGGAGTGATCGTTGCATTGCTCCGCTGATTTTCTATGATCTTGCGGATTTCCGACAGATCCCTGGCAAAATAAATGCCTTCCTGTCTCTCCGGGGAGGACAATCCCATCTCCGTCATATGTGATAACAGTGCTTTCAGGCTGTCATAATAGCCGTTAAGGTTATAGAGAATGCAAGGTGCCTCCAGGTGCTTTAATGACACTTTGGACATCACTTCAGCGATCTCTTCCAGTGTTCCGGTTCCGCCGGGAAAAGCAATAAATACATCTCCCAGTTCGATCATTTTCGTCTTGCGTTCTGTCATGTCCTTTGTGACGATCAGCTCCGTAATGGCATCATACTGGTATTCCATATCAATGAAAAACTGCGGTTCCACGCCGGTCACCTCGCCGCCTGCCTGTAATACGCTCTCCGCGATCTCTCCCATAAGACCGGATTTGGATCCACCGTACACCAGGCGGTTACCGCTTTCACCGATCCAGGTTCCCAGCTCACGCACCGCTTTTCTAAGAGAAGGATCATTTCCTTCATTTGCTCCCAGATATACTGTAATGTTCATCGTATTTTCCTCCTGCTTCCAAGTATAAGGGCTTTCCTTTCTTTTGACAAGGCAGGAGCTACCGGCACAAATGTGAATGACGTATCGGTTGCGTTAATTCAGGCATAGTACACCTGCTGTCCGGATTCTTCTTTTACATAAGCAATAAATTCTTCCGCCACATGGGACAGGGTATGATTTTTATTCCAGATCAAAGCATAATCCGCATGGGCATTCGGATGCTCCACCGGCCGCACGCAGACGTCCTTGTCTCGGATCAGGGAGGAAATCGATGCCGGATAGATCGAGATGCCGACGCCGTGGAGGCTCAGTTCGTAGGCATTCATCATATGTGCGATCCTTCCCCGGATCACCGGAGCATGCCCTGTGCCATCGAACCATTTATCGATTTCACCTTTTCTGGATTCTCTGGAGGGAATCAACAGATCATAGGGCAACAACTCCGAGGGCTTCACCGGATCATTTTCCCAGGAATACAATGCATGTCCCTTGGGGATCACTGCCACCCAGGGTTCTTCATACACCGGCAGCACGTGGAATTCCTCTGTGTTATAAGGGGCCGTGATCATGGCAATCTCGCACAATCCCTTCGTTACGCGGTTATTCACATCATCTGTGTTGCCGTTCCACAGATTGTACTGTACATGAGGATGTCTCTGCTGAAATCCAGCGATCCACTCCGCGAAAAGTCTGGGTCCGCAGCCCTCTACCGACGCAATGTATAATGTCCCCTGCAGTCCTTCCTTGCGTTCTCTGACATCCTCCTCCGACCGGTTCACCAGGTCCAGGATCTGATTCGCATACTGCAGGAACAGCTCTCCCTCTTCTGTCAGGGACACTTTATGGGGTGTGCGAAGGAACAATGTCGTCCCCAGCTCCGCCTCCAGATCCTGGATCTGACGGCTCAGGGGCGGCTGCGCGATCGCCAGCTGCTCCGCGGCTTTCGTGAAGCTTTTCTCCTCCGCCACTGCCTTGAAATACCGGATATGCCGCAATTCCATCTTTCCAGCATCCTCCTTCCATGCTTTTTCCAAAAACCAGCTTAATCTTTCTATTTTGTAACATGTTGTATTTTCTTTTATTATACCTTTTAGGTATTATTATACTTCTATTATATGTATTTCACATTATAAGCGCAATATGGTAAATTATAATCATCAAAAGGAAGTCAGGCCTGACCCCTTAAGCGTAACAACAAAGTCAACAGTTCATTTGTCTTGGAAAGGTTAAGGGTGAATATTATGAAGAAGATCATGGAAAAGGTTAACGAGTTTTTTGACGAGTATTACAAGAGCTTCGCTGAAAAATTCTGATAGAAGTGTGTTTTTCACGCTCATATACACAGAAAAAGCAGCAGATCTGGCGGGATCTGCTGTTTTTTTGTTCAGGTATGAAAATAATATCCGTCTCCATCACTCCCGTCATCCCATTCCTCATTGTCGTCAGATCCTATATATTCTCCGCAATTAGGGCAGTCCCCTTCATAGATTGGGTTCACAAATTCTCCACAATGTGGACAAAATACATCAATAAATGGATTATTCATTTTTCTTATCCCCTTTTCAAGATTTTATCCGCATCCAGCCCATAGGCTTCGATGCACTTTCTCAAATACGCCGGATTCGCCTGTTCGGTCTTATACCTCTCGTACTTATGCTTCTCGTAATACTCCCGCTCGAATTTCTCAGGCGGTGTTCCGTAGCGTTTATTATATCCCTTATACTTTGCTATGGTATTTGGCGGATTCAGGATCTCTATTTTCCTGTCATGGACATATATCCCCACGGCAACCTCTTTGCAGAATTCCTCCTCCGATACCGTTTCGTCACCCCAGGGTCCTTCGTTCCACCCCGTAACCGCAATGATCAGATTCAGATAAGGAAATGCATAGAGCAGTTTATACCATTCTTCGATAAATTCCCTGACCGTGGGGTATTTTTGCGTAGTCGCATTCGCCCCAATCGTTCCATCCGCACGGATCCAGCCATATCCCGTGGGATAATGATTCTTCTGAATGAGACAGTTCTCAAAATTCACACATCCGATATAATCTTCATGGCTGCGAACAGCACTCACGTAAAAATTTAAAAATCTGTCCGTCCTTCGGATAATATCAAATGCCTGCTCTGCCGTTACGGGTACTCCTCTCATCCGGTAATAGGGCCTGCGGACATTTCGAACGGGATTGACTGACTCATCCCCGGCAATAGCGATCTCAATTTCCGAATGCTTTTCATAAACTTCTTTCGGTATCAGCCAGACAATAGCATCGTCTGCTTTATTGCTGATTTCTATGGCTCCGGAAATAATTTTTTCATACTCCCATTCCTTCGTCTCCATATAGGTATTCCCGTATTCATCCGTATATATCGCCACTTCACAATTCTTTTTCAGATAATCAAATATTGTCATTTTCTATTCCCTCATCTGATGTAACTGTATGTGTTTTCTGCCTCCTTCCTTATGCTGCAATCATAGCATAAGAAATCATGTAATCATTCACTATATCTAGGGCTGCGCTTTCTGGCCGCAAAAAGCCCATCGATTATTATTCATCGACGGGCTTTTCCTTCTCTTATTCTCTTATTTCTTTATCAGGATTCCTTTAGGATCTCCTGCAGGCTTCTCGGTTCGTAATCCATCCAGGGTTTCATACAGCCGACATTGCAGGCCCGTATGGGGCTGTCACCAATATGGCGGCAGTCGTTATCCTTCATCCCTGCCAGACATTTCTGAAAATATTCGTCCTCCGGGCTGTTGTGGGTGTGTCCGTAGAGCAGAATGGTGCCGCGGCTCATGTGCTTCCAGCTAAAGATCGGGTAATGGCATAATACCAGCTCATAGCTTTTACCGGCTATGGAGTCCCGAATCTCCTTATAATCACAGACTTCCGAAAAAAGCTGTCGGTATCTGAGGTCGGACACGTCATCGTGATTGCCACGGATCAGGACCTTTTTTCCCTTCAGGATTGCCACCAGAGCGATTAGATCCTCGTTCTTACCGCGCATGCTCACATCCCCCAGGATATACACGGTATCGCCGTTATTCACCTTTTCATTCCACCGTTTTACGATCTCGGTGTGCATTTCCTCCAGATCCCGGAACGGACGGTCATCGAAACGTATTGCCGCTTCATGAAACAAATGCAGATCACTGATATAATAATTCATATTGTTCCCTCCCGTTCCACATTCGCTACAGATAAAACATCTCAATAGTTGAGCGTTCTCATTATCGTTTCAAATTCTAATTCCGCATTTTCATCCAACAGTTTTGCGCAAAACAAAACTTTATTCTTAGAAAATCCAAAATACCATATTTCATCCTTTGGAAGAGCTGCTCCATTTTCAGTCTCAGCAGCACTTAATTCCCATGCAACCGCAAGTTTTCGGATTTTTTCTTCTTTCCTACCTAATTGTAGCTCACTACTGCTCTTTAGTTCTGCATGCTGACCTAAATATACTTGCACAAATTCATCTGCTGTTGTCTCCCGATCAATCCATGATGGTTCTGCAAATTTTGAAATTTCCACATTTGCTATTTCCCGGTCTTGATATAATAGTGTGAAGTTGGCATAATCATCTCTAATATCAATTTCATTTATTGTCCAACCATCATCTGGCGTCCATGATGCAATATTATTAATTGGCTCTGTTTTACTTTTACAGCTTACTAAGCTCAAACATAAAATTGCAATAACGAATATCAGTTTTTGTTTATATCTATTCTTCATAACTTAGCAGTACAGCCTCCTTTTATTGGGAATATCGTTAATATTCCTTTTTCCGTTGCATGCTTTTCCCAGTCATTTTCCGTCAATATCTCTAGCGGTAATAATCTCTGTGGACCGTTTTCATCCTCTTCATATCCCCAGGAGTATCCACCTAAGAATTTCAGTTTATTGCTATTCATGCGGGAGGGCAGATCTACTAGATAGGTATAAGCTGTCCATTTCAAATGTCTACACCCAGCCAAATTACAACAGGGAGCATCAAATATTTCTGCCGGATAACCATACGCAAAATATGGATTCCCTTTTCCCAGATTTTCATCACTGACATCTATGGAAAGCTCTCTGTTTTCCCCATAATTTTCAATTCTTTCCACGAATTGAATAAATCCACAGGATCTCCGATAACCGGTCGCATTCATATGTTCAAAGTAACCATGCATTACTGGATAACCTATGCAACATATTTTGTCTATCGGAAATCCCTGAAGGGCATCATAGCCAATTTCCCTGGGATCTGTACCTTGCGTGTATTCTACGGTGAGATTTTCTTCTATTCCATGAAGTGTAAAAGGAATTGTTATTCTGCTTTCCAAAGAATTATCCCCTCCTTCTATATATTCTGATAAAACGGCAAAACATTTCCCCATTTCTCCATGTTTTCTTCCTGAATATCAATGATAGAAAATACTCTGTCATATCGAAGATCTAATTCCGCTGACCAATGAATGAACTGTTCCTTTGTTGCATCATCCATTTCATTTTTTATGATAATTACAATATCAATATCACTCTCATCCGTATTATCATTTCTGGCGACAGATCCGTACAATATGATTGCCAAAATACTATCCGAAAAAAGATCTACTACCCCTTGGGTCAAATCCTCTTTCATTGTATTTGTCAGCATACTGTCACCCCTTCGTCTTGAGAATATATTACTGTTATTTGTATACAATTATATTCCTTCTTTTTATCATTCACAATAAAAAATAAGAGAAACACGGCATTTCTACCGTGTTCCTCTCACTAATTAAGTATGCTGGTGGCCGGACTTGAACCGGCACGGGGTTGCCCCCGAGGGATTTTAAGTCCCTTGCGTCTGCCTATTCCGCCACACCAGCGGACGCATTGCGTTATACTCTACTGCATGGACTTACGCGCTAAGCACTGTTCCATTGAGCTCATCAACGCAAATGGATGGAGGTGGATTCGAACCACCGAAGCAAATTGCAGCAGATTTACAGTCTGTCCCCTTTGGCCACTCGGGAATCCATCCATGTCAGGCAAAGTGCCTTAACAATGTGAAATTGTAGCATATGTTCACACAAATTGCAAGATGTTTTTATTATTTTAGTGTAAAAGTTCAGCCATAGGATGACAGAAGCGACGATTGGGTGCTTGCACACAAAGCGTCAATTCTGTCATCCTATGAGCAGAGCGCCAATCTATGAGCAAAAGTAGTCACGAAGTGACGAAAAAGCGTGCTAACGCAACTTTGCGAATGGCGCAGGCTGAACTGCTTCAATATAGTATAAATAGAAAGGATACTGCGACAGTTGCATCAGTCCATAATCGGTCACTTGATATCCATCCTGCTGCAATCCGGCGATGACATCTGCGCCAAGTTCATTCGGTGTAAAATACCAGAACCTGTCGGAATCCGCCTGGTTGTAATCTCCGTTCACGATTTCATTATCCGGATAGTAATAATACAGCACGGTCCAACCCAGATGTTTTACACCATTCGTGACCATATTTACATCCTCATCGGGTGTACCGATCAGATCCAGTGTTTTTTCGGTCTCCACCTTCTGCTGTTCATAGCTGTCATAGCATTCCCGATAGTTCTGAATTCCCAGGCCGAATAATACTACCAGCAATACCGCCAGCACAATTCTGTTTACAGCCTCCAGGCCCTTCCAGGACTTCTTCTCTAGCTCTGCAGCCAGTTCCAGCACTCTGCTGCTGCCGATCACCAGCATTACAATCGCGACCGCACTTAGCGGATACAGATATCTCTGTGCCAGCATCGGCGCCATAACAACACTTAACAAATAAGCAAATGCCAAAGTTCCAAGGATTGTGCAGGCTCCCACTGCCATGGCATATGTCTTGTCAGACCAGTTTCTCACAGAAGGCTTCTGCATATGTACTCCGTCTTTTTCCACAGAGAATACAGAAGAATCCACTGCCAGGGTCACCACCAGAAACAGAATCACCAGCGGGAATACGATACCATTCATC
>OGKJ01000218.1_pt1 | contig 20417 bp, 14 predicted proteins | sample 1572461 | NCBI WGS metagenome assembly OGKJ01 (sample SAMEA2582080, study PRJEB24529) | metagenome | biome: Human gut stool | place: China | collected 2011 | reverse complement strand
CCTCCTGTCTGTTCGATAACTCCTCGGTGAAGTTATGTAAGCACGACACGCCGTTCCATTCGTGCCGTAAGGCACGAATGATGAGCAGGGTTTGGGGCAGGCACGCCCCAACAAGATCACTTCGGAAATGCAGACGCATTGTAGAAGTGAAGTCCCGGATGGACAGGAAATTTTCAAGGTACAACTCCCGTAAAAGAAAAATACCACCCTGCAAGACAGGCGAAAAATTTTGTCGGGTGAATCGGCGGCAAAATGAATCGGGTGTGTTGCGGAGCGGTAAATCTTTCAGGGAAAATCCACGGTGAGGCAGCGTTCAAAATGAACACGACCACATCTTGTAGAGGGTTTCAAACCAATCCACAAAATCAGTGAGATTTGTGACAGAGAATATCATGTTTCGCAAGGTGCGTCAAGATGATTTTGAAAAATTTATGACGGTAAAGCATAAGAAGTCTTACTATTTTGCTCAAATTGAAGTCTACTTGATTTTTTTTATTGAAGAAATGTCCGTTTTATGCTGCTGCATCTGTAACAGCCTGACGATAAGCACTTGCAGCGTTGTTATTTTATTCAACTGGCTGGGGGATAGTCCTCTGCACCGGGCGAAGTATTCCTCAGTACGTTTTCCACCGCGCACAGAGCAATCTTGGCAAGATTCAGCGTGGTATGGGGATTCATGGCGGTATGCCTCCGTCTATTTTTCTGTGGATAGAATACCACATAAACAAAAAGAGAACGGACGGTCGTTTCTGTTTACGAATTGAGCGCCTGCCACAACGCATCTGAAGCATCAAATACCGCCACACTGTACCCGGCAAAGCGGCGCTGAACATCCACAGTCTGACTTCCGTCGGCGGCAGTATTGTAGCTGCCCAGTTCCAGCGCGGAAAGGGCGGGCAGATCGCTCCACGGCATGAGTTTTGTCTGCCAGTCGGCGCCCAGCTTTTCGCTCAGCGCCCCATAAGCCTGCTCAAAGCCCTCTGGGTCTTCGAGGATCCAGATTTTGCTCTCGCCGTTGGCAAGGTCGGTGTTCAGTTGGGTAGCACCTGCCATCTGGCCGTTCATGTCGGTCAGGGAGGCGTTGGCGCTCCAAGTGTAATTGTTCACCTGCACCACCACAGCACCATCACCGTTGGCATCCTCCGCATAGTCTGCCAGTGCAGTCTGCAGGCGCTGTACAGCCTCGTCCGGCAGAGCATCTGCCGTGACCACCGCCACGGTGTAGTCTGGGTCTACGGAGGTCAGCAGACCGTGCGCTACATACACCACGCCCACAATGACCAGCGCAGCCACCGCCACGATGCCCCAGTTGTAGTACCACCAGTTGGCGCGGGCTTTTTTCTTTTGCTCCTGCGCGGTCAGGGGCTTATCGGGCGCTGCCGGGCGTGGAATGGTGCGCACCGGTACGCCGTACTCTTGCCGCAAGACCGGGAACAGGGTCTGCATGGCCGCCAGCCCCGGCAGCCAGAAGCCGAACAGCACCGCCCAGAACACACTGACCGGGAACAGCAAGATCATGCCGCCGATGCCCGCCAGCATGATAACGCCTGCCAATACGCAGCGCACCGGGGCAACGACCAGCATCCTGCCCGCCCGGCGCATCAGGCTGTCCGGGGTGCGGGGCTGCAGCGGCAGTACGGCGGCGCACAGAGTGCCGAAAACCGCCAGCACCAGAAAGTCCAGTGCCAGAAATACCAGCACCGCAAGGCCGGGGTAGTAGTCCTGCTGTGCGGCAGCCTCAAACAGAAAAGCAGAGACAAAGCAGAGCAGCCCCAGCAACAATGTGCCGACAGCACCCACGGCACAGGCAGATTTCCAGTGGGCTGCAATGCTCTGCTTTGCGCGGGGAAGCCACTGCGACGGGTCGTTCTGCAGGCTGCGCAGGGCACAGTCGGCAAGCAACACCATGGCAGGGCCGACCAGCAGGCCGGTCGCTGCGCTCAGCACAACGGTCAAGGGCAGGGAGAACAGCGTCACGCCCAGCGAGACGCCCAGCGCAGCGGGCAGGCAGAGCACGCAGACCATCAGGTTCGTGCCCAGCAGCTGGCCGAGGTCGCGGCCGACCATCTGGCAAAAGCGTGCAAAGCCTTTTTTCTCCGGCTCGTTTGGGCCTACGCCGTGGCCGTCCCGCCCATAAAGGGCATTGTAGATGCTCATTTTACTTCACCTCGGTGCCAAAGGCTTCGATTTGGGTCAGCGCCGGGAAGGGGGAAGTCCCCTCGGCCTGAATCAGATCCTTCAGCACAAGGCTGCGCACCCGCTTGGGTTCAAAGGTCACACTCTGAGGCTTGGCGCTTTTTACCAGCGGAATGTCCAGTTGGCTGCCGTCGGAAAACTCCACCGTGGCCTTTACCCAGTAGTTGTCGTGGGGAAAATCTGCCCGCTCGGTGATGCGCAGTTCATCCAGCAATACCTCCCGGCCAAAATCCAGCGTCAGGGCAGCGTTCGGGTCGCGGTTGATGCCCCAACTCTGATAGGGGTACTCGCCGTGGGCACTGTTCTCAAAAATGCCGTCGATGGCGTTGCGGGCGGCAAACACCGCCTCGCCGCGGGTTTCCACGTTGGCGCTGGCGTGGGGATAAAAACCGGTGTCGCCGTGTTCATCGTAGCAGTTAAAGGCCAAGTTTCGCCGGGCGGCGATTTCCTCCGGCAGTGCAAGGCGTGCGCGGATGACATGACGGCTGCCCACAAAGCTCTTGGGGGAGTAGGTGATGGCCTGCTCCCCGAATGGAATGTGGAAATTGATCTCCCGCTTGACCACATACACAAGGGCTTCGGGCATGGAGTCCTAGAACTGGAGGACGCAGTACTGCCCGGGATGGTCGATTTCCAGTGCCACCCGGTCGCCGGGGTGGTACTCGTTGGTGTAAACAAGGGATACGGCGGTGTCGGCGTCACAGGTCATCAGGGTGTGACCCGCTTCGTCCAGAATTTTCAGCTTGATGGTTTCCATAGCGGTTCTCCTTAATACAGTTCAAGGTTCAGTATTTTTTGGAAATGCAGGGTGATCTTATAGATCGTTTCCGGCCATGCGGTGCGCAGACGCGGGTCGGTGATGGGCACCGGCGTAACAGCAGCCGTTGCGGCGTCCGGGTCAAAGCGGATGCCGCCCAGCGTGCCTACCGCAAAGCCATCCGCTGTGGGTACGGGTTTCTGCTCGGTGAGCAGGGTCAGCTCCACCGTGCCGGGATAGTCCGTTTCATCCCGCAGGGTGATGCCCTGTTCACTGACCGATACGCAGCGGTGGTAGGTGGTAAGCCCTGGTATAGGCGGGTACGCGCCCGCCAGTTCGCCGGTGATGCTGTTTTTATCGGTGCACACCTCCCGGGCAGCGTATTCCGCGCCGGGCAGCTGCTGCACGCCGTCAAAGGTAGGCAGATTGTGCCATGCGCTCTGCATGGTCCAGATCTCATACCGCTGGGGGCTGAAGGTCTTTTGGGTGTAGCTCTCCACTCCGATATCGATCAGGAACGGTTTGCTGTCCTTGTATACCGTGATACTGCCGGTATCGTTGTGGTTGTGGCTGTCGCCGTTAGAACCAAACTTTGCACCCAGCACCCAGCTGCCCTGCCGTGCGGCGTAAATGCCCACACTGGGGTACCACACCGCAGACGGGTGCCGGGGGACTGCGGCGCATTCCATCAGTTCCTGCTCTGCAAAGGCGGTGGTCAGACGGTACCACAGGTTGATGTGGGTGCTGCCGTCCGGGTTCTGCAAATGGTCGGGGTCGGCATCGGCACGGAAGTCTGCCGCCGCAAGGGCTTGCAGGACATCGCTGCCCACAGCTTGCCCAAAGCGGTATTCCCGCGCACCGCACCGCCCGGCAAGGGGGCTGCAATCGCCAAAGTTCAGGTAATAAGGCCCTTCTACATGGACGTTGCAGATGTACTCCGCAATGTTTTTGATTTTTGGCGCATGGAACAGAGGGGAGAAGGCCTCCGGTGCCACGGTGGACAAAATATCCAGACAGCCCCAGAGGGTCAGCCCGGCGTGGCGGTAATACTGGGCTCCTTCGTTGCAGCAGCCGTCCGTGCCATAGTCCTTCAAAAAGCAATCCAGACTGTATGCAGCCTGTTTGACAGCGGCTTTCCGCTCGGACTGTGTGGTGGGCAGCAGAAAGACTGTGAGCAGAACATTCTGGGTGCACCAGCTCGTCCAGTTGCACATAGGCTCCGCGCCGTTGCCCATCCACCAGAAGTGGCTTGTAAAATAGGGCGTCAGGATGCGGGTGTTCAGCTCCCGCTCCATCCGCACCGTGATGCCCGGCGCGGCGGTGTCCAGCTCGTCCGGCAGTAGGTACCGGGTCAGCGCCAGCAGGGCCCCGGTCTCGGCGGCAAACAGATCTACGATGGGGCGGGTGGTGTCCGGCAGGGGCAGCTGCGGCGTGTCCCGGATGTAGCTGTTGTGGGCGGGCAGCTGCCATGCGCTTTCCTCGCAGATCGCCCATACGGTATCTGCAATGACATCCAGAAAGCGACCGGTGTGTTCCACGCACTCGGCGCATACCAGCGCGCACAGCCGTGCCCGGCGGGAGAAATAAGCCGTCTCCCATGGGGTGCGCCGCCCAGTGTGGGTGAAATCCAGCCAGAGCGAGAGCGGCAGGGGCGCAATGGCCGCAGCCAGCGCAGCTTCGCCTGCCTTCAAAAAGCGGTCTTTGACCCGCTGGGGTAGGGCATTCCATACCGTGCGCTCTCTGGCAGGCGGAAAGGGATGAGAGTCGGGCAGACTGTCCGGAAGAAAAGAAAGTTGTTCAGATATCATAATGCCTCCTGACGATTTACTACAAGGCCCTGCCGCTCATCGTTTGGCGAGCCCAACTCAGTTGGATGATTTCTGCCCGGCCTGCCAAGGGCTCCCCTATCAGGGGAGCTGGCACGCGAAGCGTGACTGAGAGGTTTACAAGCTTTGCTGGTATTCCCGCGGGCTGAGTCCCGTGACCTTTTTGAACACCTTGGAGAAATAGAACGAGCTCTCATAGCCCAGTTTCTCCGCGATCTCGTACACCTTCAGGTTGCTCTGTTCCAGCATCTCCTTGGCGGCGGCAATGCGGGTCTCGGTGATATACTCCACAAAGCCGCTGTCGCCGTATTTGCCAAACAGCTGGCTGAGGTAGTTGGGCGAAAAATTGAACACCGCCGCCACATCGGCCAGCGTTAGTTTTTCCGAAAGGTGATTTTTGATATACTCCTGTACCTGTGCCACCACCTGCATCTTTCCAGCCGTAGCATCGCCGTCACCGGCCTCCACAAACTGGATGGGATTTTCAGCGGTCAAGATGGGCTGCAGGTGGGCATTTTCACGGCAGCGGCGGGCAAGGCCCAGCAGGGAATTGGTGGGCCGCCCCACAGCCCAGAGCAGCCGGACCGTGAAGTAGTTGTACAAGATCTGGCTGGCCCGTTCCAGCAGGGGGCGCAGCACCGCCCGGTAGTTCTGGCATTGGGCATTGGTCAGGCAGAACAGCACATTGCAGCGCATGGCATCGGCTCCGGTCACATAGCAGGGCAGATAATTTTGCAGGGTGGTTTCCAGCATCCGTGCACAGGAAAAGCTCAGTTTCAGCTGCTGTGCGGGCGCAAGCTCGGTGTTGGCGCACAATTCGCAGGAAGCTACCAGATAGCTGTCGCTTTTCAGGTCAAGATCCAGGTGCCGCAGCGGCTGTTCCAGCTCACTCTCCTCCTGAAACAGCCCGGCGTACAGCCGCACAAAAAAGCGTTCCTGATAGGTGCGCACGCTCTCGGCAAGGTTTTCCTGCACCGGCAGCTCCCCAAGCAGCGCCCGCTCCTTTTTGACGCGTTCTGCGGCGCGGGCCAGCGCGGTCTGCAGATTTTCCGGGGTCAGGTCCAGCTTAACAAGGTAATCCACCACCCCGGCCCCCATGGCCTGTTTGATGTAATCGAATTCCTCAAAGCTGGTCAGCATAATAAAAGCGGGCAGCGGCCCCCGTTCCCGGCAGGTGCGGGCAAGGGTAAGGCCATCCATCAGGGGCATTTTTACGTCTGCCACCACGATATCCGGCTTTTCGCGCTCGATCATTTCCAGCGCCAGCTTGCCGTTGCGGGCAGTGCCGCAGACAGTATAGCCCAGCTTTTCCCATTCCAGCATTCCCTGCAGGCCAATGAGGACCAGCGGCTCATCATCCACAAGTAAGATCCGCAGCATGATCGTTTCCTTTCCTCTGATAGGGCAGTCGGATGGTCACCTCAGTCCCGATGCCCTCCTCGCTTTCAATGGTCAGGCCGTAAGCTTCACCGAACGAATACTGGATGCGGCGGTTCACGTTCCACAATCCAACATGGCGGAACTTTTCGGCCTTTTCTTTTTCCCCGGCGGGTGCGTCCAGCAGATGCGCCACCTGCTCCGGCGGCATCCCGATGCCGTCGTCGGTCAGCCGCAGCAGCACATCCCCCGTGGCCGGATCGATGGAAATATCCAGCAGGACGCTGCCGTGGCCGCCCTTTGGCTCCAGACCGTGGAAAATGGCGTTCTCCACCAGCGGCTGCAGCGTAAAGCGGGGGATCATGCAGTCCCGGCAAAGCCGCTCGTCCTCGATCCGGGAAACCTCGATCTCCAGATCGCCGCCATAGCGGTACTGCTGGATGGTAAAGTAATCGTTGAGCAGAGCCAGCTCCTCCTGCAGGGGCACCAGCTTCTGCGTTTCCTTGGAGATGCTTTTGGTCAGCCGGGCAAAGGCGGTGACCATTTCAGCGATGCCGGGCGCATACTGGATGGTGGCCATCCAGCGGATGCTGTTCAGGGTATTGTAGATAAAGTGGGGGTTGACCTCGCTTTGGAGCATCCGGTATTCCAGCTCCTGTTTTTTGCGCTCGTCCTCCACCCGGCGGTTCATCAGGCCGTCCACATCGGCGGCCAGCTTGTTGATGCCTCGGCCAATGTCGCCCAGCTCATTGGGCCACTCTACGGCAGGGTCGGCAGCAAAGTCGCCGCCGCCCACAGCTTCGATCCGCTTCTGCAGGGCCTCCACCGGGCGGGTAATGGCCCATTCCAGCCAATGCTGCATCAAAAAGCTCAGTCCCCACACGATGGCAAGCCCCAGTCCCAGCAGCCACAGATAGACACGGCGCTGCTGTAAAAAGGTGCTTTCGGGCATCACCTGGATCAGCGCTGCACCCCGGCCCTCCAGAACGACCTTGATTGCAAAATAACTGCTGCCGCCCTTCCGGAAGCGCCCCTGCCATGCGGACTGCTTCCAGGTGCGGTTCTCCACCGTGGAGCGCAGTGTGTAGGAAACATCAGAAAAGGCAGTTTCCACCTGTGTCAGGCGGCCATCCTCGATCTGCCAAAGCTGATTGCCCATTTCCCAATAGAGTGCGCTGCCCTCGCTCGTGGTATAGCCCGCTGCGGGATCGGTGATGACCGATGGATCCAACGCAAGGTAGGCTGTGCCGCGGTGCATCGGGCCATGGCCGGAACGGATGGGCCTGCTGATGGCAAGGCAGGCCGGGTGAGAGATCATCAGCGGGTCGGTGGTGAACCGCATCCCGTATCCCTGCTGCAAAAACAGGGATACGCTGCTCTGGTTCAGGGCCGAAGAGCTGTTCAGCGGGCCGAACTGCAGGTGCCGGTCGTTTTCGTTGCTCATAAAGAACCGGATGACCTTGGGGTACAGCGGGTTGGAATAATACTTTTCCTGCGCCGCCTTGTAAGCTGCAATGGTCTGGGGGCCGTTGACCTCTTCCTGTGAAAGATAGCGGCGCACGGTGTCGTTGATGGAGGCCCAGTTCAAAAGAGCATCCGCATCGTTCAGGCTTGTCTCGATGCTGGTGGCCACCAGCCGCAGGTTGAACTCTGCCGCCTGCAGGGTGTTTGTACGGACATATTGGTTGGAAAGAAAAAACAGTGCCGCGCAGACAGCAAGGGAGGTCAGCACTGTAAAAACGCGCGTGCTCCACACGATCTGCCGCCGCAGTGAAAAGCGGTGCCCGGGGCGATCCATACGCATTCTCCTTTCCCTTTCATTGGACAGCTTCCAATTTATACAGTACTGATTTTTGCGGCCTTTGTCAACGGCTTTTTGCATGATTTTTGTATACATTGTACTGTTTTTATTTGTTGCACATTTGCAATCTGTGCAAGAAATCAAGAAAGTACAGATTTCAGCATAAGAAAGTGCATCTTTTTGAGAAAGGCCTGCAAAAAATACAGCCCCGCCCGGAATAATTCCATTCCGGTTGGGGCTGTTTTGCGGTATTCTAGTATCAACAAAAGCGAGCAGCTCCCCGGCACGGGGGAGGCCGCTGCACGAAATAAGCGAACTGCCCTGAAGGAGGACAAACTTATGAAAAAGATCTCTCGTCGTTCGTTCCTTACCGCTGCCGCCGCTTGCGGCGCAGCTGCTGCCCTGACCGCCTGCGGCGGCTCTTCCAGCTCTGCCGCTGCTTCCTCCACTGCCGGTTCCACCGCTGCATCCGCAGCCGCAGGCCCTGTTACCCTGCAGTGGTCGGTGTGGGATAAGGAGTCCACCCCCTACTGGCAGGCCATGGCCGACGGCTACATGGCAAGCCACAAGGACGTGACCATCGAGATGGTGGATCTGGGCTCCAGCGATTACATGACCGTTCTGGCTACCCAGCTGGCCGGCAGCGCCGATCTGGATATCGTGACCATCAAGGATATCCCCGGCTACGCAAACCTGATCAATCTGGACTACCTCAAGCCTCTGAATGAGGTGCTGACCCGCGACACCGGCGATTTCAACGGCACCATCGAGCAGCTGACCACCGATGACGGCAACTTCTACGCCGTGCCCTTCCGCAGCGACTTCTGGGTGCTGTACTACAATAAGGATCTGTTCGACGCTGCCGGTGTGGAGTATCCCTCCAACGACCTGACGCTGGAGGATTACGATGCTCTGGCCCGCAAGATGACCAGCGGTTCCGGCGATACCAAGGTCTATGGCTGCCACTATCACACCTGGCGCTCCGCCGCTTCTCTGTTCTCCATTCTGGATGGCAAGAACACCATCATCGACGGCACCTACGACTTCATGAAGCCCACCTACGATATGGTCATTGCCCAGCAGAAGGACGGCATCTGCATGGACTACGGCTACCTCAAGACCTCTTCTCTGCACTACTCCGCCGCCTTTGAGAACCAGCAGTGCGCAATGGTCAACATGGGCAGCTGGTTTATCTCCACGCTGGAAGCCTACATGAAGGATGCCGAGACCAAGTTCAACTGGGGTATCGTCAAGTATCCGCACCCCGCCGGTGCAGAGGCTGGTTCTACGCTGGGCACTGTGACCAGTCTGGCCATCAACGTCGATTCTCCCAAGGCAGAGGCTGCTGCCGACTTCATCAACTGGTGTGTCTCCGAGGAGGGCGCACAGGCCATTGCCAAGACCGGCACCTTCCCGGCCTGTGGCTCCGATGCTACCGCCGAGATCATCAAGTCCACCGAGGGCTTCCCCGAGGACAGCAATTCTGTGGATGCACTGACCACCAGCAACGTCTATCTGGAGATGCCCTACACCCAGTACGCATCGGATATCGAGACCATCCTGAACGCCGAGCACGATGCCATTATGACCATGAGCGAGACCGTGGACGAGGGCATCCAGAACATGAACGATCAGGTTCCCGCAGTTCTGGGCTGATCGTCTCCCGCTGCTTTCTCATCATCTCCTTCTTCATCATAAAACACCGGAGGGCGGGCGATTGCCCGCCCTCCCGCCTTGTCAACGGAAAGGAGGCTCTTTTATGGCGAGTGCTACTGTCCAGAATAAAACTCCCCGTAAAGTGCTTAAAAAATCGACCCGCGATTCTCTGATCGCGTATTCCTTCATTGCGCCAAACTTCATTGGCTTCTGCGTGTTCACGCTGGTGCCCATGGTGTTTGCCATTGCGCTGGCCTTCTGCGCATGGGATGGCCGCCACGCCATCGAATTTATCGGCCTGAAGAACTTTGTAAAACTCTTCACCACCGACAAGATCTTTCAGGCGGCGCTGAAAAACACCATCGTCTATGTCATTGGCACTGTGCCGCTGACGCTGGCCTGCTCGCTGGCCATGGCTGTGCTGCTGAACCAGAATGTGAAGTTGCGCAACTTCTTCCGCACCGTGGCATTCTTCCCTTACGTTGCCTCGCTGGTGGCGGTGGCAGCGGTGTGGAACATGATCTTCAACCCCTCCATGGGCCCCATCAACATGATCCTGAACCAGTTCTTCGGCGTGGCGGTGGAAAACCTGCCCCGCTGGGCTGCCGGTAAGGACACCGCCATGCTGACGGTCATCCTGTTCAGTGTGTGGAAGAACATGGGCTACTATATGGTCATTTATCTGGCCGGCTTGCAGGGCTGTAACCCGGACCTGAACGAAGCCGCCGAGCTGGACGGTGCCAACCGTTGGCAGCAGTTCTGGCACATCACCCTGCCCCAGCTGCGTCCCACCACCTTCTTTGTGGTCATCATGCTCACCATCTCCGGCTTCAAGGTCTACGACCAGATGTACATGATCACGCAGGGCGGCCCCGGCACAGCCACCATGACGCTGGTGTACTATATTTACAATGTTGCCTTCGTCAACACCCCGAAATACGGCTATGCAAGTGCCATTGCCATGGTGCTGTTTGTACTGGTGCTGATCGTTACGATCATCCAGTTCCGCGGCTCCAAGGGCGAGAACTGAGAAAGGAGGAAGAAACTATGACGACCGCTGTTATCAAAGACCACGCTTCCCAGAAGCGCCGCAATTTCATCTCCAAGTTCCTGATCTATTTCTTCCTCATCGTCATCACAGCCTGCATGCTGCTGCCCTTTTTGTGGATGCTGTCCTCCTCTTTTAAGCTGAATAAGGACGTGTTCGGCTTCCCCATCCAGTGGATCCCCAAAAATCCCCGCTGGCAGAACTATGTGGACATCTGGACCCAGATCCCGCTGCTGACCTTCGTGAAGAACACGGTCAAGATCACGGTGGTGGTCACCCTGTTGCAGCTGTTCACCTCCTCCTTTGCGGCCTACGCCTTTGCCAAGATGCAGTTCAAGGGCAAGAATGTGCTGTTCCTGGGGTACATCGCCACCATTGCAGTGCCCTGGCAGGCCTACATGGTGCCCCAGTTTATGATGATGAGCTCCTGGCATCTGAACAACACCCATCTGGCCATCATGTGCCTGCAGGCCTTCAGTGCCTTCGGCGTGTTCCTGATGAAGCAGTTCTACGAGGGTGTGCCCACTGAACTGTGTGAGGCCGCCCGCATCGACGGCCTGAGCGAATACGGCATCTGGTGGCACATTATGCTGCCTCTGAGCCTGCCTGCCCTGTCCACCCTGACCATCTTCACCTTCGTGAACACCTGGAACGACTTCCTTGGCCCCCTGATCTACCTGACCAAGACCGAGCTCAAGACCATCCAGATCGGCCTGCGGATGTTCATTACCCAGTATTCCGCAGAATACGGCCTGATCATGGCGGCCTCTGTGGTGGCACTGATCCCTGTGCTGATCGTATTCCTTTCTCTGCAGAAATATTTTGTGCAGGGTGTTGCATCCACCGGTATCAAGGGCTAAAATAACACCCGTAAGCGGGGTGCGGGCAGTCCCCGCGCCCCGCATTTTTTGGATAGAGGGAAAACGTTATGTTATATCCGGAACAGAATGAAGCACGCCTGAAACTGAGCATGGACGGCACATGGGAGTTTGCGCTGGGCAGTTGCGAGGAAAACCAGTTCGACCCCGCAAAGCCCCTGCCGGACGCGCAGCCCATCGCCGTTCCTGCCAGCTACAACGACCAGAACGACCAGACCACGGCCCTGCGCCGCCACTACGGCTGGGCATGGTATCAGCGCAAGTTCACCCTGCCCGCCTTCTGCGCCGGGCAGCGGGTGGTGCTGCGGTTTGGCTCGGTGACCCACACGGCAAAGGTCTGGCTGAACGGTCAGCTCATTGCGCAGCACAAGGGCGGCTTTACCCCCTTTGAAGCCGATGTCACCGCACTGCTGCACCCCGGCGAAACGGCTCTGCTCACCGTGGCCTGCGACAACCGGGTGAACCACAGCACTCTGCCTGTGGGCAACGAGGAAGGCCAGCTGGCCTTCTTTGGCTCGGACAACGCGGGCATCCCCAGCGTAGAAGCTGCAAAGCGCATTGCCGCACCCCAGAACCGCCCCAACTTTGATTTCTTCAACTATGCGGGCATCCACCGCCCGGTGGTGCTCTACACCACCCCTAAAGAGTATATCGAGGATGTGACTGTAGTGCCGCACACGGATGGCAGGGTGGATTACCGCATCCAGACCGTGGGCACCGCACCGGTGGCTGTCACTGTGCTGGAGGCTGACGGCAAGGCTGTTGCAAGCGCCGAGGGCGCAGCGGGCACCTTGACCATCCCGGAGGTGCAGCTCTGGGAGCCGAAGCCCGGCGTGCCCTATCTTTATACCCTGCACATCACCTGCGGGGCGGATGTCTATGACCAGACCTTTGGTGTGCGCAGCGTCGAGGTGCGGGGTACACAGGTGCTTTTGAACGGCAAGCCGCTCTATTTCAAGGGCTTTTGCAAGCACGAGGATTTTACCGCCCATAGCCGTGGCTTTGACCCGGTGCTGAACGTAAAAGATGTAAACCTCATCCACTGGGCCAATGCCAATGCCGTGCGCACCAGCCACTACCCCTACGCTGAGGAGTTTTACGATCTGTGCGACCGGGAGGGCATTCTGGTCATGGACGAAACCCCGGCGGTGGGCATCGGCGGCGGGGCAGTGCTGAACCCCTACAAGGAATACCCCATCGCCGAGCATCACCGGCAGGTGCTGACCGAGATGATCCGGCGGGACAAAAACCACCCCTGCGTGGTGCTGTGGAGTCTGGGCAACGAGCCGGATCTGGAGCATTTCCCGCAGGATGCTTACGACTACTGGCACCCCCTCTATGAGCTGGCCCATCAGCTGGACCCGCAGAACCGCCCCGTCACCCTGGTCTGCTGCCAGAACGACTACACCAGGGACATCACTACCCGCACTATGGATATCGTCTGCATCAACCGTTATTACGGCTGGTACAACCTGTCCGGCGATCTGGATGCCGCCTGCTATGGCCTGAATCAGGAGCTGGATTTCTGGGCAGACCAGCACAAGCCTGTGATGATGAGCGAATACGGCGCAGACACCCTTGCCGGTCTGCACACTGCCGGAGCCGAGATGTTCAGCGAGGAGTTTCAGGTGGAGTTTTACCGCCGTCTGGATGCGGAGTTTGACAAGCGCCCCTGGTTCGTGGGAGAATTTGTCTGGAACTTTGCGGACTATGACACTGTGCAGGGCCCCATGCGGGTGGACGGAAACAAAAAGGGTCTGTTTACCCGTGACCGCCGCCCCAAGCTGGGCGCGCATTTCCTGAGAGAACGCTGGAAGGACATTCCAACGTTTTACTTCAAATAAACCTCTCAGTCTGCTTCGCAGACAGCTCCCCTAATAGGAGAGCCCTTGGCAAAGAGGAAAAAGAATCTTCTTGAGATAAGGAGCTGCTTATGAAGACCTATCCGAATCACCCAATGACCGACGCCGAGGCAAGGCAGGCACTGGCCGATGCCTGCAAGCAGGTGGAGACCAATCTGCCGCTGTACACCTGGCAGTGCCAGAATCATTCCAGTGTAAACGGCATCTACCCCGGCTGTGCCAACAACCAGTGGACCTGCGGCTTCTGGCCGGGGGAGATCTGGCTGGCCTACGAGGCCACCGGGGACGAAAAATTCAAGGCAGCTGCCCTGATTCAGGTGGACAGCTTTGCCGACCGCATTGCCCGCAAGGTGGAGGTGGACCACCACGACATGGGCTTTCTGTACAGCCCCACCTGCGTGGCAGCGTGGAAACTGGTGGGCAGCGAAACCGGCAAAAACGCCGCCATCGCCGCCGCCGACCAGCTGTTGACCCGCTACCAGCCCAGCGGAAAATTTTTGCAGGCATGGGGCACCATGGATGACCCCGGCAACTACCGCTATATCATTGACTGCATGCTGAACGTGCCGCTGCTGTACTGGGCAGCGCAGGTGACCGGCAGCGACCACTACCGCGAGATCGCCGCTGCCCACACCGCCACCACGCTGGCAAACTCCTTCCGGCCGGACGGCAGCACCTACCACACCTTCTTTATGAACCCGGACGGCACCCCCAAGGGCGGACGCACCTGTCAGGGCTATAAGGACGACAGCTTCTGGGCACGGGGACAGGCGTGGGGCGTGTACGGAAGTGCCATCGGCTATACCTACACCCACGATGAAAAGTTCCTCGATGTGTTCCGCAAGGCGCTGGACTTTTATCTTTCCCACCTGCCGGAGGATCTGGTGCCTTGCTGGGATATGCTCTTTGCACCGGAAAGCGGCGAGCCGCGGGATTCCTCCTCCGCTGCCATCGTGGCCTGCGGCCTGCTGGAAGCGGCAAAGTATGTGGACGAAACAGAAGCTGCCCAGTGGCGCATGCTGGCACGGCAGATGCTGGCTAGTCTGACCGCAAACTACGCAGTCAAGCCCGGCACGCTGGGTTCCGGCCAGCTGCTGCACGGCACTTACAGCAAAAAGAGCCCCTACAACACCTGCACCCCGGAGGGCGTGGATGAATGCACGAGCTGGGGCGATTATTTCTATATGGAGGCGCTGACCCGCCTGACCAAAGACTGGGAGATGTACTGGTAATGAACTTACAGACCAAAGCGGATTTTACCGCACTAATGCACAGATTTCTCGACCCGCTCAAGCCTTATTATTCCGCAGGCTGTGCCCGGCTGCATCTGGGCGATACGGGCGTGACCTACAACCAAAATGCCATTGAGCTGGAAGCCTTCAGCCGCCCGCTGTGGGCGCTGGTGCCATTCTGGGTGGGCGGTGGCTCCGACCCGGAATTTGAAAAAATCTACCGCAAGGGTCTTGCCGCCGGTACTGACCCGGAAAACCCCGAATACTGGGGTACCACCGGGGAGTACGATCAGTGCTATGTGGAGATGGCGGCTATTGCCTGCGGCATTCTTACCGAACCGGAAAAGCTGTGGACATCGCTCTCTGACACCGAAAAACAGAACCTTGCCGCATGGCTTGGGCAGATCAACGCCCACACCATCCCGGACTGCAACTGGCAGTTTTTCCGCATCCTGACAAACCTTGCCCTGAAAAGCGTGGGTATGGCTTACAGCCCGGAGCTGCTGGAGGACGGCCTTTGCAAAATCGACAGCTATTACAGCGGCGATGGCTGGTCCACCGATGGCGCCTCCGTGCAAAAGGATTACTACATCCCGTGGGCCATCCAGTATTACGGACTGCTGTACTCTAAATTTGCCGCCGGCACCGACCCCCGGCGTGCTGTCCTTTACCGCCAGCGCGCCCAGCTGTTCGCACAGCAGTTTGTCTATTGGTTCGATGCCAACGGCGCAGCGCTGCCCTTTGGACGCAGCCTGACCTACCGCTTTGCTCAGAACAGCTTCTGGGCGGCCTGTATCTGGGCGGGGCTGGAACCGCTGCCCCTGCCGGTGATGAAGGGGCTCATCGTCCGCAACTTCAACTGGTGGCTGGGGCAGAAAATGTTCGACCGGGACGGCATCCTCACCATCGGCTACTGCTACCCGCAGATGTACATGGCCGAGCGGTACAACGCCCCAGGCAGCCCCTATTGGGGCATGAAGAGCTTCTTGCTGCTTGCTTTGCCGGACGACCATCCCTTCTGGTCTGCCGAGGCTGCGCCCATACCCGCATTGGAGCGGCTCAAGCCCATGCCCTATGCCAACATGCTGGTGCAGCGCCGGGCGGGCCGGGTAACGGCCTACGCCGCCGGTGTCAACGAGGGCCACGGCCACGGACAGTTCCCGGAAAAGTACGCAAAATTTGCCTACGATACCCGCTTCGGCTTCTGCGCCTCCCGCAGCCGGGAGGTGCTCCATCAGGCCGCACCGGACAGTATGCTGGCCTTTGTCATCGACGATAACGTGTTCGTGCGCAAGGTGAGCAAAACGTGGGAAATTGAAGCCGGGACGGTGACCGCGCAGTGGTCGCCCTTCCCCGGCATTGAGGTCACCACCACCATCACCCCCACGGCCACCGGCCACCGCCGCCATCACGAAATTGACAGCAGCTTCGATTGCGAAGCCTATGACTGCGGCTTTGCCGTGCCCAATTTTGCACCGGGATACGCCGAAGGTGTGGAAAACAACACCGCCGAAGCCCGCTGCGACGCACTGCGCTGCACTGTGACGGGCAGAGGCGAAGCGGTAGTCATCGGCTGCGACCCCAACACCAGCCTGTATTTTACCAATGTCCACCTGCCTGCGGTGAAATATCATATTGCCAAAGGACGCACTGTTCTGGATACTGAGATCCTTGACGAAGCAGACTGATGCCGTTTCTCTCCAGAAAAACAGTCGTTTTTGTGCGGCTGTTTTTCTTATATCCTGTGCTATAATGAAAGCAGAGAATGCTGCGAGGTGACATGTATGCCTTTGAACGATCCCATTACCCCGGCACTGCTGGCCGACCCGGAAATCTTTCAGCAGAACCGCCTGCCCTTCCATGCCCATTTTGCAGACCAGACCAGTCCGGAAATGCCCCTGACTGTCAGCTTGGATGGCGAGTGGGCTTTCCGCTACGCGGAAAACCTGACCGCGCCCTTTACGGACTGGGATACCCTGACCGTGCCGGGCTTTATCCAGATGCAGAGCCTGCAAAAGCCCGGTCAGCCCTACGGCGCGCCCCATTACGTCAACACCCAGTACCCGTGGGATGGTCACGAAAAGCTGCACCCCGGCGAGATTCCGCAGGATTATAACCCCATCGGGGAGTATCAGCGCAGTTTCACCCTGCCGGAAAGCTGGGCGAGCTGCTACCTGCGCCTGAATGGTGCCGACAGCGCCGCCGCCGTCTGGTGCAACGGCGTTTATATCGGCTACACCGAGGATACCTTTACCCCCGCCGAATTTGATATGACCGCCGCCGTCCATCCTGGCGAGAACACCCTGACCGTGCAGGTGTACCGCTTTTCCTCCGGCAGCTGGCTGGAGGATCAGGATTTCTGGCGTATGAGTGGTCTGTTCCGCTCGGTGGAGCTGTTCACAAAGCCTGAGCTGCATCTGGAAGATGCCTTTGTGAAGCAGGAGTTTGCCCTGGATTTTTCCAGTGCCACCGTCACCTTTGACTGCAAGGTCAGCGGTGCGGGAACGGTGTCGGTGGTGTTCAATGGGCAGCAGCAGTCTGCTGAGGTGGGTGTGCCTGCGGAATACGACAGCGGCGTGGTGTTCGGCAAGGGCGAGTCTGACCCAGACGTGGAGGAGGACGTGCAGGATGTTTCCTTTACCTTTGCGGTGACTGATCCCGCCCTGTGGAGCGCTGAGCAGCCGAACCTGTACGAGGCGGAAATTGCCCTGCTGAATGAGGGTACTCTCGTGGAGCGTACCGGCATGAAAGTCGGTCTGCGGAAGTTTGAACGGAAGGACCGCCAGATGCTTTTGAACGGCCAGCGCATCGTGTTCAAAGGTGTCAACCGCCACGAGTGGAGCTGCCGCACCGGCCGCACCGTCAGCCGGGAAGAGATGCTGTGGGACGTGAAAAACCTGAAAGCCCACAACGTCAACGCTGTGCGCACCAGCCACTACCCGGACGACCCGTATTTCTTACAGCTCTGCGATGAATATGGCCTGTATGTCATTGGGGAAACGAACCTTGAAACGCATGGCACATGGCAGAAGCTGGGCGCGGATGGCTCGGACGAGTGGACACTGCCCGGTGCGCGCCCGGAGTGGCGGGAGAATGTGCTGGCCCGTGCCGAAGCCATGCTGGAGCGGGACAAAAACCACCCTGCAATCCTCGTCTGGTCTTGCGGCAACGAGAGCTACGGCGGCAAGACCCTGTGGGAGATGAGCGAGTACTTCCGCCGCACCGACCCCAGCCGCCTTGTGCACTATGAGGGCATTTTCTGGGACCGGGAGTACCCCGCCACCTCCGACATGGAAAGCCAGATGTACACCCCGGTGGCAGACATTAAAAAGTTTCTGGCGGAGCACCCGGAAAAGCCCTTTATCATGTGCGAGTACAGCCACGCCATGGGCAACAGCTGCGGCGGCATCACCGATTACACCGAGTATGCTTACGAAGAGCCGATGTATCAGGGCGGGTTTATCTGGGAGTACATGGACCACGGCATCGCCGTCACCGACCCGGACGGCAGACCCGGCTTTGCCTACGGCGGCGACTTTGGCGACCGCCCCACCGACCGGGAATTCTGCGTGGACGGTCTTGTGCTGCCCGACCGCCGCAACACCCCAAAGATGGACGCAGTCAAGGCGGCATATGCGCCCCTGAAGATCACCCTCACCGATACCGAAGCGGTGGTGGAAAACCGGAATCTCTTTACCGACCTGAGCGCCTACGACCTTGTGTTTGCATCCTCGGTCAACGGCAAGCCAGAGCGCCGCGCGGTGCTCCGGGCGGACTGTGCACCCGGTAAAACCGTGCACATTGCGTTCCCGTTCGCTCTGCCGGAAGCAGGGTTTGCCTGCATGACCGTTGCCGCTATCCAGCGGGCTGCAAAGCCCGGCATCCCAGCGGGCTATGAAGCTGCCTTTGGGCAGGTATGGCACAACCACGCCGCCGCCCGGCTGACCCTGCCCGCTCCGCAGCTGGTGGAGATGGACTGCAACATCGGCGTAAAGGGCGAGGGTTTCGAGTACATCTTTGGCCGCGGCAAAGGGCTTGTGTCCATCCGCTATAACGGCGTGCAGCTGCTGGACGATACCGTGCGCCCCAACTTCTGGCGTGCGCCCACAAACAACGACGAGGGCTGCGCAGAGCCGTTTGAATTTGCCTTCTGGAAAACTGCGGGCCTTTATGCCCGGTGCGATGCCCTGACCGCCGAAACAAAGGGCGAGTTCATCACCGTCCGCGCAAACTACACCCTGCCGGGCGGGCAGACGCTGCCCATTGAGTTTGCCATCGACGGCGCAGGCCGCTGCGACATTACGATGACATGGCAGGGCGAAAAGATGGAGCTGCCGGAGTTCGGGCTGCTCTTCCCGCTGCGCCGGGAGCTGACAGAAGTCTCCTACTTGGGTCTTGGCCCCCGGGAAACCACCGCCGACCGCACCGCAGGCGGCAAGATGGGCGCATGGAGCTACAACGTCCGGCAGGACTTTGCCCAGAACACCCCGGTCTACCCGCAGGAGTGCGGCAGCCGCACCGGTGTGTACAGCGCAACGCTCACCGGCAGCGGATTGAATATAGGCATCGGCTTTGCAGGGGACGGCATGGCCTTCTCTGCCTTGCCCTACACGCCCCATGAACTGGAAAACGCCCGCCATCTCTACGAACTGCCTCGCGATGACAATAAGACCATCGTGCGCTGTGCTGCCTTCCAGCGCGGCGTGGGCGGCGACAACAGCTGGGGCGCAAAGCCCCATGCAGACACCTGCTTTGCGGTGGAGAAGGGAACCTCGTTCCGTTTTACGATTCAAAAATAAAAATTTACTTGGCTAAAGTGGTGGGTATCATCGTGATACCCACCACTTTGGTCTTATTGCGAAACCGTAACAAGACAAAAATCAGCGTAATATTCAAATAGTATATTTGCGATATGCAATCCAACGATGTTGCAAACGATTAAAAAGTTGGATTGCGATGGCTGCTTCGTTTCCGCAAGCTGGATATGACCCAGCAGGAGCAGCGGCAGGCACTGGTGGATACCTTCATCAATGCCATCTATCTCTACGATGATAAGGTCCTCATTACCTTTAATTATAAGGAAGGTACGGAAACGGTCGCTTTCGGGGAAGCCGTGAAAGCAGAGAAAAGTTCGGATATGAGTGCGCGAGGTGCACCAGATATTGAACGTCAAATCGTAAGATTTGACGTTCTTTTTTATGTAGGAAAGCGGCTGCACACTTTCTGCACACCGTTTGCACATTTGCCTGAATCAGGGGCTTTTCTGCGCATGGCTTGCACAGCCTGCTTTCCTTAAAAACAAAAAACGTTGCAAAAACGGTTCCGCTTTTGTATAATAAAATGAGATGCTGGGCCGGAGCTGGATGCTCGGCCGGGGAACCAGAAGCGGGGAGGTGCGGCAAATGATACGGGTAGCCATCGTGGAGGATGAAGCGGAGATCCGGGAGCAGCTGATGGGATACGTTCAACGGTACACCCGGCAATACGGGACCGCGTTTGAGGTGAAGACCTTCGCGGATGGATTGGAGATCCTGGAGGATTACCGCCCGGTCTATGACCTGATCCTTCTGGATATCGAGATGAAGCATCTGGACGGCATGGAGACGGCCCGGCGCATCCGGGAACTGGACCCGGATGTGATGCTCGTGTTCATCACCAACATGGCGCAGTATGCCATCAAGGGCTATGCGGTGGGGGCGCTGGATTACGTCCTCAAGCCGGTGCCGTACTTTGCGTTTTCGCAGCAGCTGCAAAAGGTAGAGGCACAGCTGCGCCGCCGCAGCC
>OGKJ01000215.1_pt1 | contig 20523 bp, 19 predicted proteins | sample 1572461 | NCBI WGS metagenome assembly OGKJ01 (sample SAMEA2582080, study PRJEB24529) | metagenome | biome: Human gut stool | place: China | collected 2011 | reverse complement strand
TGCTGCTGAACGACGGCAAGACCCGTCCCGTGGATGCCCGCGCACTGACCTTCCTGCACCGCTTCGATGCTCTGACCACCGTTGTGGATGCAAAGGATTACGGTCTGGGCAATGCTGTGGACAGCAGCGTCATCACCTACTTCAACCCGCTGATGCACACCGCTGTCTTCCGTGTCTATGCTGAGGAGCTGTCCTACGTCCGTCAGCATCCGCTGACCCTGCGCCGCTATATGTGGAAGCTGGAGTACTAAGCGGTCATCCGGGATCAATAGACCCATGCTTGGGGGAGGGGCTTGCCCCTCCCCCTTTTTTGATGAAGAGGGAAATGAAGAATGATTGAAGCAGTGATTTTTGATATGGATGGGGTGTTGGCGGATACAGAATACTACTACGAGAACCGCCGTAAAAACTTTCTGCTGGAAAACGGTATCCCCCTCCCGGAGGGCAACTTCATCGGCTCCAACGAAAAAGCCATCTGGGAAGCGCTTGTTCCCAACGACCCTGTGCGCCGTCAGGAGATGCTGATGGCTTACCGGGAGTACCGCAAGGCTCGCCCCACCCCCTATGACAAGCTCACCGACCCGCAGGCAGAGCCACTGATGAATGCGCTCCGCAGCCGTGGGCTGAAGGTGGCGGTGGCGTCCTCCAGCGCAGCGCCGGATATCATGAAGATGCTTACGGAGGGCGGGCTGAAGGCGATGGTGGATTTCGCCTTCAGCGGCGAGGACTGCGCCGCCCATAAGCCTGCGCCGGACATCTATCTCAAGGCGCTGAAGGCACTTGGGCTGACGGCAGACAAGGCCATTGCGGTGGAGGATTCTCCCACAGGCATTGCCTCCGCAAAGGCAGCAGGACTGAAGGTGCTGGCGCTGAAACCCCGCCACGGCGAGCCGCTGGACCAGTCCGCCGCAGACTGCATCATCACCCGGCTGATGGATGTAAAGGAGCATCTGGACTGAGATGGAAGCGATCAAGAACGGTCTGCGCAAAAACCTGACCCCGGCACAGCTGTGGAGCGGCGCACGCTTTTTTCTGCTGCTGAATCTGAGTCTGATCATTTGCGCAGCGGCACTGAACTTTTACTGTGCGCCCAACCACTTTGTATTTGGCGGCACCATTGGCCTTTCCATCGTTCTTGCCACCTGCTTTCCGGCGTTGAGCGTCAGCACCTTTATGTGGATCACCAATGCAGTGTTGGATGTACTGGGCTGCGTCTTTCTGGGCATAAAGACCATGGGTTGGACGCTGTATTCTTCCTTCATGCTCAGCTTTTATTCCAGTATGTTCGAAAAGCTGTTTCCCATGTCCCGGCCTTTAACGGATGACACTCTGCTGGAGCTGTGCTTTGCGGTGGCGCTGCCTGCCCTTGCCAGCGGCATCGTGTTCAACATCGGGGCATCCACCGGCGGCACCGAGATCGTGGCGATGATCTTACACAAGTACACCAAGGTGGAGATCGGCAGGGCTATTCTGCTCAGCGATATCGGCACGGTGCTGTTTGCGGCTTGCATTTACGGCCCGCAGACCGGGATGTACTGCGTGCTGGGGCTCATCGGGCGCAGCACCATCGTGGATACCGCCATCGAGAGCCTGAACCTCCGCAAGGTGTGTACGGTCATCACCTCAAGGCCGGAGCCCATCCGGCGTTTCGTTACGGAAACACTGGGGCGCACAGCGACCCAGCAGGACGCCACCGGCGTGTACACCGGTGAGCCACGCACCATGATCATGGTGGCGCTGACCCGGCGGCAGGCAGGGCTGCTGCGGGATTTCCTGCGCCGGGAGGATCCGGAGGCTTTTTTGACCATCGTTAACTCCAGCGAGATCATCGGCAAAGGATTCCAGTCTGTCTGAAAAGGCAGAATGCCCGCCCACCGTGGTTTTCCACAGGTGGGCGGGCATCATTATATATGGTAAATGGTTATTTACGCTGACTTTCCGGGATTTACGCTGAAAATACGCTGACTTGGCATGGTTTGCGCTGAATTTACGCTGAAAACGCGTAATCGCGCGAACAAAGCGCGAATAAATCCAGCTGACCGCGAATAAACTGCGAACCAAAATCGCACGGGCGTGCATTCTTCATTCGTGGGAAGGTGCGACGTGAAAGTTGGAACTTGTAAAAATAAACTGTAATACGATTGAATTTCGGAAAAGTGGAATCGCACGCTGGAATGCACGCCGTGCAATGCAGCCTGACAAGAGGTGGCGAGAAAAACGCGCGCCGCGCGATTAGCATTTTTGCCGCGCGTTTTCTAAGGCTCAATCTTCCAGCCTACCATGGTCACACCCCAGCGACAGGTAGTGCTCCATCTCCCCTCTCAGCACCATCTGTGCGTACTCCAAGGGCTTATTATACAGCAGCCAGTCCAGCTCTGCCCGCTGTGCCGGGGTGCTGCCGTACTCATCCTCGACGGCGATGCAGTCGATGGCAAGGGTGGTGTATGACGTTCGCAAACGTAGCAATGGCCAACCCCCTTTAGCATATAATATGATTGAGTGCTTTTAAATTTAAGCGCTTGAACTTACGTCCTTTTGTGGTATAATAAAGCTAGAGGATAGCGGCATTGACCAGCTATCGGTGGCGATGAAGCAGTGGACTGGTTCGGTATCAGCCGATTGTGGAGCCAGACCGTGGGTTGAGCGTGAACCACAAGCCGAATAGATTCGATGAATCGAAAGAAAACGCTTAATAGGAGCCTTGCCTTTCGGCAGGGCTTCTATTTTTTTGAGGGAAGGTGAAAATGTGCAGGACGAACAGCAGGATATTTTGTATCGGGCAGCAGAAGTCTGGAAAGAACTGACCGAGTACCACTATGTTTTCACCTACGGCTATAAGGGTGAACTGCACGAGATCAAGCTGACATTTTCACCAGAGGACTTCCCTCACCTTGCTGGGTTTCACTACCTGAAAGACATCGCCTTGCCCCGGTATAGTCCACGCAAGACGGTTGATATGATTCTATCCGGCAAGATCACCTACGACAAGGTAAAGAAGGGCACACTCTATCAGGAGTATATGAAACCGCGTCTGCTGGCACTGGTGCGGTTGAAAGAAATACTGGAACAGGAGTTCGATTTGTTCTCCTATATGCCCCAGTTTTATCCGTTCGTGACCAAAATCAAAGCGGATTACCTGATTTCCAGCCGAATCGAACCAACTGCTTTTGTGTTCATCATCCGGGAATCTCCCTCCGGCAATGCGGTATGTGACTTTCTGTGTTGTTCTGCTTTTGAAGAAAGCGGCCGTGACTACCGTGCAAACCAACGTTCTCGAACGCTCCTGAAGAAAGAGCGTGTACATATCGAAACACAAGACACGGTGGTTCTGTATGACCGTTTGCCGAAAAATCTCGATTAACAAAACGATGCCCACTCACTCATGGAAAAACCATGGGCGGGTGGGCATCACTTGTTACCCTTCTGTCGGAGCAGAAATGGTAGGTTGTCCATTTGGCATAAAATGATAGATGGGACAAGATTCAAAGAACTTCTGTGATTCTTCAGGTAGCTTATCAAAGTGAATTTTAGCCGCAACAGGATTATCTAATAGTAGATATGCACCAACGTAAATAGACTCATTGTCTTGGGCTGCTTCAATAAGAGAAAGAATTTCGGCTTGTTCAGTCGAAGTCAATGTGCGAGAGCGTTTGACGGACTGAAGATAGTTGAGAATAGCAATCGGATGCTCTGTATATGGATCAGAATCCTTAATCCAAAGCGCGAGGGTAGTCGCAGTGGATAGTAGCTCAATGCGACTATTTTTACTTTCATCGTATGCTTTAAGCATTTCAAGAAGAAGTGCATTAAGCGAATGAGAATAATCTTTGGAAAAAGGAACATGCTGAACGGCATCAAGTAACGCATTATAGTCGATATTGCAGTACTTCAACATTGCGTCCTTATTTAACATGACGAAGTGAGTGGATGGATATTCTTTATCATTTTTGTCAAACTCGCGATATATCAGTGGTACATAGTTAAAATCATAGATGTTATGGTATTCACTATTTTCTTCAGTCGGAACAACCCATAAAAGAAGTTCTAGATTAGCAATATGGCAGCTTCGAAGAAGCGATTGGCTTGAACACATCTTGATTGGTTCTTTGTCGATTAGTGCAGCTCTCAAGATGCTAAGATTAGTATTGTCTGTGACAGAAAGGGAAGAACAGTCGAGGTCGGCTGTTGCATGAACTGCCTCTAGCGTCTTTTTCACATCTAGAAGAAAGGAAAGCTTTTTTTGAAGTGTAGGAAGATTGGCACAATCAGCTTCACTGAAAGCGATTTTTCCACCATTGATTTCATAGTGATGGGCAGAAAGGGCAGCAACCATAAACTCTGCATCTTTGATACGCTCTGATAGTGTTCCGGATAAAGTAAAATTGAATTTTGTAGGCAAGGATTGCGCTGTACTGAAACTCATCTGTATTCCCTTACCAAAACGAATGACCGTAGATGATTTAGAACGTGTGACAGTATAACTCTCAAAATAAACTTTAGAATCAATGCTGATAGGAGCATCTCGTGTAAACGAAAATAACTCAATACAGTCAAGATGAGCAATGGGCAGTTCGACTTTTTGAGGGAGAACAGCATAAATGTAAGTTTCGTGGTCAAAAAAATAATCAAGGGGCAAATCGTAATGTTTTGCTGCACTAGTAGAATAGCCTAGAGAAATAGTGTTGGTGGGTAAGTCTGAATCGAAGGATAAGAGCGCGCTATTGATAGCGGCGCGTTGCCTATTCATGTGATGCGCGAAATTAAGGAAGATATCATCGATATCTTCTTTTTTGGTCGGAAAAACTTTTAATTCAATGCTTTTGCATTTAGAGAAATCTCCTTTATAGTCCTTGAGCATTTTTTTGAGGTCGAACGGAAGAAGTCCAACATAGTATATAGTATAATGCTCATCTTCCTTATCGAAATACACGACAAAAAAGATGGTTCCTCCAACATAAAGATAGTTTCTTAAATCAGAATATTGGATAGAATACTTTATGCTCTTTTTCTTTAGATTTGGTTTAATATGACCTTTGACCTGAACAGGTACTTTTAAAATCAAGTCAGCTTTTGCATGAACGTGGCCGGACTTTTTATAGACTTCTACATCTCCATCCCATGAGGGCTCTTTATCATTGGAATTGATGTGAGAAACCAAGTGACCCGCTTTGCTTATGGCAAGTTCAACATGATTTGTAGCAATCTTTTCAGAATCCATATTAGACCTCCAGATAAGGTGATTGCAGAAATATGCATGAGAGTGCAGTTTCTTGTTTGTACTGATTATACACCTAAAATCAGAAAAATTAACAAAACATCTGAAAAATCTTGAAATTGTGATAGTCTTGACAAAAACTGAATTTATGGAAGATAATGGAATAGGTCTGCTATCGGTAGCGAGTTGAGCAGAAATAAAAGGGGCATCTACAACACCGTGGTGCTGTCCGATGCCCCTTGTGACTGATTTTATCGTTGTCCGCCAACCTCAGGCTCCTATGTCCTGCATCGCTTTCGGGTTTTATCGCTGCCCGCCAGCCTCAAGCCCTTACGTCTTGCATCAGATCGGATTTTAGGTGTCAGCCACACCAGCGGAATGACGTCCGCTCTCCTGTTTATAGTATATTCGATTGGTACTCAAATGGCAATGGCCTTTCGAAGTAATCAATCTTCCAGTCTGCCGTGGTCGCAGCCGAGGGAAAGATAATGCTCCATCCCTCCACCCAGCACAAGCTGAGCGTACGCCAAGGGCTTATTATACAGCAGCCAGTCCAGTTCTGCCCGCTGCGCCGGGGTGTTGCCGCACTCGTCCTCCACGGCGATGCAGTCGATGGCAAGGGTGGTGCCATCCTCGAACCGGGTTTCCACCCGGTTGGTGTCCATGTTGAATCGGCAGGAAAGCAGTTTGTTCATTGTGAACCTCATTTCTATATCAAACGGTGTCTGTTCGGATGTCCTAAACCCTGCCATAAAACCGGTGGTTGATTTGTCCATTGGGCTTTGTTTTGCCCGTCTGCACATTTTTGCACACTTTTTGCACACCTGAATAGCTGGATAACGGTTGCAAAGTATTACACTGTGTGCAAATAATGCGGTGTGCGCAAAGGCGTGTTTTGCGATGACACGATAAAAATATCGTTTCTTCGAACTTTTGAAATTTGACGAATGATGCACCTTGGATTCTTTTAATCAGAGGGCCAGGGATTCGAGTTCCCTCGAGCGCACCAAAATCCCACGAAGAATCGCAAGATTCCTCGTGGGATTTTCCTTTTTCTGGATGCTTGCACACCTTTGCACACTTTTTGCACACCGGTGGGATGATATGTACCCCTAATACTGGACACACAGTATTAGGGGTACATATCAGTAAGATCGCAGTGAGCGGGGGCGCTTTTTTGTGAATAGGAGGTCGATTTTATCGCAAATCAAATACAGACTATGGGTATATAAGGGTCAGCACGCGGGAACAGCATGAAGCGCGCAATATGCCTGTGAGCAGCTTTTATTATGACGGAAAATTTTAAGATCTCGGAGGTTGATGAAATCTTCGATGTCCACTCTGTAAAAATTTCCATAAAACGCCAAAAAGCCTTCGGATAAGTCATACCCATACAAGAAAGTTTGAACTTTTCGTGAATTTTCTGTGTTTCGTCCATGGACAGGTGGGAACGGTTCTGCTACAATGGGTGCTGTTCGTTCCGCCGGTTCCCACGCGGCTGTTTTTATTTTTGCTATAACACAGGAGGAACTTTCATGTTAGAAAAGATCTTTCGCCTGAAAGAAAACCACACCGATGTCAAGACCGAACTCATGGCGGGTGTCACCACCTTTATGACGATGGCCTACATCCTTGCGGTCAATCCCAGCATCCTGTCCGCTTCGGGCATGGATGCCAATGCGGTCCTGATCGCAACTTCGCTGGCATCTTTCATCGGCACTGCCCTGATGGCTCTGCTGGCCAACTATCCGTTCGCTCTGGCTCCCGGCATGGGCCTGAACGCCTACTTCTCCTACACGGTCGTCCTGACCATGGGTTACAGCTGGCAGCTGGCCCTGATGGCCGTTTTTGTGGAGGGCATCATCTTCATCGTGCTGAGCCTGACCAATGTGCGTGAGGCCATCTTCAATGCCATCCCCATGACCCTGAAGAGCGCTGTCAGCGTGGGCATCGGCCTGTTCGTTGCTTTCGTCGGCCTTCAGAACGCAAAGCTGATCGTGAACAGCGATTCCACCCTTGTCACCTATCAGCACTTTAAGGGTGAGACCTTCCACAGCATCGGCGTGGGTGCGATCCTCACTCTGGTGGGCGTGCTTATCACCGCCGTCCTGCTAGTCAAAAAAGTCAAGGGCGGCATCCTGTACGGCATCCTCATCACCTGGGTGCTGGGCATCCTCTGCGAGCTGACCGGTATCTACATCCCCAACCCCGATGCCGGCATGTACAGTGTCATCCCCACCAGCTTCATCAGCTTCGATTTCTCTGCTCTGGGCAAGACCTTTGGTCAGGTGTTCAAGACCGATTTCTCCGGCGTGGGCATCCTGAACTTCTTCGCCGTTATGTTCTCCTTCCTCTTCGTTGACCTGTTTGATACCCTGGGCACCCTGATCGGTGTTGCTTCCAAGGCCGACATGCTGGATGAGGAGGGCAAGCTGCCCAATATCAAGGGCGCGCTGATGGCCGACTCCATCGCCACCTGCGCCGGTGCCGTGCTGGGCACCTCCACCACCACCACCTTCGTCGAGAGCGCTTCCGGCGTGACCGAGGGCGGCCGCACCGGCCTGACCTCCATGACCACCGGTGTGCTGTTCCTGCTGGCTGTGGTGTTCAGCCCCCTGTTCCTGACCATCCCCAGCTTTGCGACCGCTCCGGCCCTGATCATCGTTGGCTTCTACATGATGGGTTCTGCCCTGAAGATCGAGTTCGACGATCCTGCTGAGGGCATTCCTGCGTTCCTGACCATCCTGGCCATGCCCACTGCATACAGCATCTCTGAGGGCATCGCCATTGGTGTCATCTCCTGGACCCTGCTGAATGTCATCACCGGCAAGGCCAAGGAGAAGAAGATCAGCCCCCTGATGTATGTGCTGACCATTCTGTTCATCCTGAAATACATCCTGCTGTAACAGGTATTTGCGGCAAACAGAAAGCCCCGGCTCCGGCCGGGGCTTTCGTGCGTTTATTGGTTCTTGCGCGGGTGTGGCGGGCAGGGGCTCTTCCCCGGAATGGAGCGCAAGTCCGGCATACGGAAGTTCAGCGAGAAAGAGATTGAAGCGCTCCGGGTCATTGAATGTCTGAAAAAGGCTGGCATGGAGATCAAGGACATCCGGCAATTCATGGATTGGTGTGTGGAAGGGCCGTCCACCTCCCCGCAACCGCCCTTTTCCGCAAAACGCGGGCAAACTTCAAAAAATGTTACAATTTTCTCATGAAAAAGGGCGGTTTCCCATTGACAGGCTTGTTATAATAGGAGTGTAAAGATTTTTGAGCCAGCACTCGGCGGCTCGGATTGCTTGAAGGTTCCGATTTGCGGACTTTGGAAAAAAAGAAAGAGGCAACAGCATTATGACCAAGATCGATATTTTCTCCGGCTTCCTTGGTGCCGGTAAGACCACCCTCATCAAAAAGCTCATCAAGGAGTCCTTTGCGGGCCAGAAGGTCGTTCTGATCGAGAACGAGTTCGGCGAGATCGGCATCGACGGCGGCTTTTTGAAGGAGTCCGGCATCCAGATCAACGAGCTGAACGCCGGCTGCATCTGCTGCTCGCTGGTGGGCGATTTCCGCGCCGCCTTGCAGCAGGTGGTGGAGCAGTATCACCCCGACCGCATCGTCATCGAGCCGTCGGGCGTGGGCAAGCTGTCCGATGTGACCCGCGCCGTCGAGGGTGTGGCCGAGCACCTGGACGTGCAGCTGAACAGCTTTGTCACCGTGGCTGACGTGAACAAGGTCAAGATGTATATGAAGAACTTCGGCGAGTTCTACGATGACCAGATCAGCCATGCAAGCTGCATCATCCTGAGCCGCACCCAGACCGCCAGCGAAGAGAAGATCGCTGCAGCGGTGGCCATGCTGCGCGAGAAGAACCCCACCGCCACCATCGTCACCACCGCGTGGGATGCCCTGACCGGTGAGCAGATTTTGAACGCTATGTCCACGAAGGACGACTTCAAGGCAGAGCTGATCGCCATGGCAGCCAAGGCCAATGAGGAGCATGCCCACGAGGACGAGGAAGAAGAGCACGAGCATCACCATCATCATTACGATGAGAACGGCGTGTGCAGCTGCGGCCATCACCATCACGACGACGATGACGATGAGGACGAACACGAGCATCATCATCACGACCACGATGACGAGGATCACGACCATGACCACTGCTGCCATCATCACCGCGATGACGAGGAGGATGACCACGACCACGATCATTGCTGCCACCACCATCATGACCATGATGATGAGGAGGAGCACGAGCATCATCACGATGAGGACGGCCACTGCTGCTGCGGTCATCATCACCACCATCATCACGATGGCCACGATGCCGATGAGGTCTTCACCAGCTGGGGCGTCGAGACCGCCAAGAAGATCGCAAAGGCTGACATCGAGCATGCGCTGACCGAGCTGGATACCGGCAAGTACGGCATGATCCTGCGCTCCAAGGGCATCGTGGACGGCGGCGCAGACGGCTGGCTGGAGTTTGACTATGTGCCCGGCGAGTGGGAAGTCCGTTCCCGCGGCGCAGACGTCGGCGGCAAGCTGGTCGTCATCGGCTCCAAGCTGGACGAGAAGGCCATTGCCGGCCTGTTCGGCTGCTGAGCCCGGACAACACAGAGGAGGAAAACCGTTTATGGCAAATGAGATCCCGGTCTACCTGTTTGTGGGCTTCCTCGAAAGCGGAAAGACCAAATTCATCCAGGAGACCTTTGAAGACCCCAACTTCGACTCCGGCGACAAGACCCTGCTGCTGGTCTGCGAAGAGGGCGAAGAGGAATACAATCAGAAGAAATTCGCCTTCCCCGGCGTGACCCTCTACAATTTGGAGGACAAGGCAGAACTGAACCCCCAGAACCTGGCCAAACTGGCCAAGGAAGCAGATGCAGGCCGCGTGGTCATCGAGTACAACGGCATGTGGCTGCTGCAGGACCTGGCCAACAATCTGCCCGAAAACTGGATCGTCTACCAGTGCATCGCCACGGCCGACGGCACCACGGCCCTCACCTATGCCCGCGACAACTCCATGCGCGCTCTGCTGCTGGACAAGATCGCCCGCAGTGAGCTGATCGTCTTCAACCGCGCGGAGGCCGTCAACAACGACGCCGCCCGTCAGGAGCTGCACAAGCTGGTGCGTCAGGCATCCCGCAAGTGCGACATCGCCTATGAGTTCGCTGACGGCAGCGTGGCCTACGATGATATCCCCGACCCCCTCCCCTTCGACCTGAACAAGCCGATGGTGGAGATCGGCGACGACGATTTCGGCATCTGGTATATGGACTGCCAGGACGAGCCCCAGAAGTACACGGGCAAGACCGTGAAGTTCCTGGCGCAGGTCTGCCAGACCAACCGCGCAGGAAAGAACAGCTTCGTGCCCGGCCGCTTTGCCATGACCTGCTGTGTGCAGGACATCCAGTTCGTCGGCTTCCCCTGCTCCTACGATGGCTACAAGGCGCTGGAGCAGCGCGCCTGGGTCACTGTGACCGCAAAGGTCAATTACAAGTTCCACAACATCTACCGCGGCAAAGGCCCGGTGCTGACCGCCATCTCGGTCGAACCCGCCGAAAAGCCGCTGAACGATGTCGTCACATTCTCTTAACCCGCACACTGAAATCACATCAAGGAGGATCTCACCATGAAAACGTTGTTTCGCGTTCTGGGCGCGGCTGCTGCCGTCGCCGCCACCGGTGCCGCCATCGTGGTGCTGGACAAAGTTCTGAACGACAAGGGCCCGCTCCACGTCGAAGAGGTGGAGTTCCCCGAAGAGGCTGAAAAGGACCCCGCAGAGGCCGCCAAGGCAGCCGAAGCCTACGCCGAAGGCGAGGCCAAGACCGCTGAGCCGGGCGACGCATGGCCCCCGGCCTTCGAGAAGGCATCCGAGGAAAAGGCATCTGAAGAGCCGGAGGCTCCCGCTGCACAGCCGGAGACGGCCGAGGAAAAGCCTGTGGCCGAGGAAGCACCCGTGAATCCGGTGGAGGCCGGCCCCGCCGTCGCCCCCAAGGATGAGACGGGCAAGTTCGACGTCACCAAGATCGCTGAGGCCAGCGATTTCACCGGCGTGGAAGAGGAATCCGGCTGCAAGAGCTGAGATTTTGTAAGATAAAAAAGGACGTCTCGTCACAGGATGAGACGTCCTTTTTTGATACGTTTTATGTGCCGTTGGCGATCTGCTTCAGCCGTTCTTTGTCCAGTACGGTGACGCCGCCGCGGTAAAGGCGGACAAGGCCCTCCCCGGCAAAGTATTTCAGCAGGCGGCTGACGACCTCGCGGGCGGAGCCCATGTAGCGGGCGATCTGGTCGTGGGTCATGCGGACATCCGTGCCACCGGTCTTGGCCAGCTCATCGGTGAGGAAGATGGCCAGCCGCCGGTCGGCGCTCATGAACAGGATCTGCTGCATGGTCCACATGGTGTCGGAGAAGCGCTCGGCGGTCATCTGGTAGGCGTAGCAGCGGACATGGACGTTCTGCTGCATCAGCTGGCGGAACACGCCTGCGCTGATACAGTAGGCCTCGGTGTCCTCCTCGGCGTCGATGTACAGGTCAAAGTTGACGGAATCCATCACGCAGGATGCCGACAGGATGCAGACTTCGCCGGGAAACAGCCGGTAGAGCGTGATGTCCCGCCCATCCTCCGAGAGCAGATAGGCCCGCAGCTGGCCCGACCGCAGCAGCAGGATGCCCACGCAGTTCTCGACCGGGCTGTGGACCCGCTCCCCTTTCCGGTAGCGCACCGGCCGGGTGAAGCGGCAGAGCTGCGCCTGTTCCTCCGGCGTGAGCTGGTCCCAGAATGGGAAAGCGCAGGCCAGACAGTTCCGGTTGACCGGAGTATTTTGCACATCGGACATGGTGTTATCCTTTCCGCACCGCTTTGGCAGCTTCGGTGCCTGCAAGTGCTCCCTCATAAACAGCCTTGGCGACCTGCAGCAGCCCGCCGGTGCAGTCCCCGGCGGCGTAGAGGCCGGGCAGGGTGGTCTGCATCTTCTCATCCACGACGATGCGGTTTCCCTCTACTTCGGCCCCCAGCTTGCGGGCCAGCGCCGTGCTGCCCGCCACGCCCAGCGCCACGAACACGCCGGACAGGGGCACCTGTCGGCCGCCGTTCAGCTGCACACCGGTGACGGTCTGTTCGCCGAGGATGGCGTCCACTGTTTCGGGGCAGACCCTCACCTCCGGCGGGAACTGTGCCGTCAGCGGGGCCCCGTTGGTCAGGAGGGTGACGCTCTTTACCAACGGCAGAAGGGCCTGCACCTCATGCAGGGCATATTCGCCGCTGCCCAGCACCGCCACATCCTTTCCCCGGTAGAAAAAGGCGTCGCAGGTGGCGCAGCAGCTCACACCATGGCCTTCCAGCTCTGCCAGACCGGGGATCTTCGGTGCGGCGCGGGAAGCGCCGGTGGCCAGGATGACGGCATCGGCGGGGAACTCGCCCGCCAGCGTCTCGACGGTGAGCTTGTCGGTGTAAGTCAGGCCCACGGCCTCGGTGGTAACGAACTGCACCCCCAGCGCTCTGGCCCCTTCGATGCCCCGGCGTTCCAGTTCGGCACCGGAGATGGGCGCAGCAAAGCCGTAGTAGTTCTGGATGTGTGCGGCGCGGTCCAGTGCGCCGGGCCCTTTGGTGAGAACGGTCGTTTCGACCCCTGCGCGGGCCGTGTACAGAGCGGCCGACACGCCGGCCGGGCCGGAACCGATGATGACGATGTTGGGCATAAGTTACTCCTTATCTGGTTCACCTTCCTGCAACCTCTCCGTCATTGCTTCGCAATGCCACCTCTCCTAGTAGGAGAGGCCTTGGCAGTCCTTGCAAAGTCTCCGGTTTCGCCAGAGGCTCTCCTACCAGGAGAGCTGTCGAGCGGATGCGAGACGGAGAGGTTGTACAGAGGAAAACGTTTCAACGGATGGATCAAGTATAGTATACACCTTTTCCCGCAAAAATCTGTGACCAGGTCTCAAAACTGCACACTTTTCATCCGGGGCCGAGTGTGTTATACTGAATCGACTGAATTTGACCCAGGGAGGCACCGAACATGTCCAAGCAGCGTTTGCTTTTTATCACCACCGGCGGCACCATCGCCAGTGTGCGCACCGCACAGGGGCTGCGGCCCGTTCTGACCAGCGAGGAACTGCTGGCCCATCTGCCGGAACTGAACGAGCTGTGCTGCCCGGAGACGCTGGCGCTGTGCAGCATCGACAGCACAGACCTCGGCCCCGAACACTGGCTGCTGATGGCGCGGGCCGTGCAGGAGAATTATGCGCTCTACGATGGCTTCATCATCTGCCACGGCACCGATACGCTGGCTTATTCGGCGGCGGCGCTGTCCTACCTCATCCAGAATGCGGACAAGCCGATCATCCTCACCGGTGCGCAGCAGCCCATCTCCAACGAGATCACCGATGCGAAGAAAAACCTGCGCGACAGCGTCATCTGCGCGCTGGACCCCGGCAGCCGGGGCGTGATGGTGGTGTTCGGCGGGCATGTCATCGCGGGCACTCGCGCCAAGAAAAACAAGACCATCAGCTACGATGCCTTTGCGTCGGTCAACTTCCCGGCGCTGGCGCTGGTGCAGGGCGACCGGCTGGTGCGGTATATCCCCTCGCCCTGGCCCACCGGCCCGGTGGAGTTTGGCCGGGCACTGAACCCCAAGGTCTTTCTGCTCAAGCTGACGCCCGGCCTTGGCCCGGAGCTCATCCCGGCCATTTTTCAACAATACGACTGCGTCATTGTGGAAAGTTTCGGCGTGGGCGGCATCCCGCAGCGGCTCATGGACGCTTTTGCAGAGAATCTGGGCGATTACGACAAGACCCGCAAGATCCTGATCCTAACCACACAGGTCACCTACGAGGGCAGCGATGTGGGCATTTACGAGGTCGGCAAGCGGGTCCGGAACCGGTTCCGATTCCTGGAAGCCCACGACATGACCATCGAAGCCGTCGTCACAAAGGTGATGTGGCTGCTGGCCCAGAACTGCGAGAGCTTCGACCAGCTCCAGCAGCGGTTCTATCGGCAGGTCAATTTTGATACGTTTTATCATTGAAAATAACAATACCGCCGAACGGCGGTATTGAAGGCGCTGTGTCCAAAACGCAGGCGGCCGCCCCTTGCCGGTACCTAGGCGCCGGGCAGGGCGATTCTCGGTACGTTTCAGATCATGAAAATCGCCCCCAAATTTACAAAAACGTTGCAACTGTGCCGTTGCACAAGCCAAAAGGTATGGTATACTATAAGAGGATTCTGGCAGAACTTCTGCCGCAAATGCCCCGCTGAGGGGCCAAGATAAAGGAGCATTGGAACAGTATGGTTCGCATTACTATGGAAGACGGCGGCGTCATCGACATTGAGCTGAATGAGGAAGCCGCCCCTCTCACCTGTGAGAATTTCAAGAAGCTGGTCGGTCAGGGCTTTTACAACGGCCTGACCTTCCACCGCGTCATCCCCGGCTTTATGATCCAGGGCGGCTGCCCGCTGGGCAACGGCACCGGCGGCCCCGGCTGGAGCATCAAGGGTGAGTTTGCTGCCAATGGCGTCAACAACCCGATCAAGCACACCCGCGGCGTCATCAGCATGGCCCGCAGCATGAGCCCGAACAGCGCCGGCAGCCAGTTCTTCATCATGCACCAGGATGCCCCCCATCTGGACGGCCAGTATGCCGCATTCGGTAAGGTCGTGGCCGGTATGGACGTGGTGGACAAGATCGCTGCAGTCGCCACCGACTGGAACGATAAGCCCAAGACCCCGGTCCGGATGAAGACCGTCGAGCTCATCGAGGGCTGAATCACGATCTGAAAAAGAGCTTTCCGCCGCAGGGCGAACTTCACCCCATGTGTTAGACAGTATACTGTCTAACACATGGGGTGTTTTGCATGCCGAAAGGGCACCGCAAGTACAATGGAACACGGATCAGATTTTTGTCAATCCCGACTGTCCGCCTCCAGCAGCGCACGCTTCACGCTGATGAGGCTCTGCGGGCTCACGGAGAAGCTGCGCAGGCCGAGTTTCAGGTACTGCACGGTGTTGGCCGGGTTGCCGACGGCCAGACCGCAAATGGTCACGGGGATCTGGCCCGCGTCCGCCGCCTCCACGACCATGGCGATGAGCTTTTTCATCGCGTGGCTGGCCGGGCGATAGTAGCGCTCGGCGATGGAGAGGTCGCGGTCCACGGCATGGGTGTACTGGATGAGGTCGTTCGTCTCAATGACAAAGAACTCACACCCGTGGGCCACAAATTCTTCCGCCGTCAGGCAGGCCGACGGTACACTGAGCATGACGCCGAAGGGCATCTTCTCGTTGAAGCGCTCCCCCCGCTCCCGCAGGTGCTGGCGGCAGTGCTCCACCAGCTTCATGGCTTCGTCCCAGTCTTCCAGATTGGTCACCATCGGGAACATCACCCGCAGCGGGCCGTCTGCCGCCGCACGGAACAGCGCACAGATCTGGGTTTCGAACTGATGGGGGCGGCGCAGGCTGCTGCGGATGCCCCGCAGGCCCAGCTTGGAGGACTCCGGCCCCTGATGGGCGTCGGCCATGGTGCGGTCTGCACCAAAATCAAAGGTGCGCACCGTGACCACCCCGCCCTTTGCCGCCGCCAGGCAGGAGTGATAGAACACATACTGCTCCTGCTCGTCCACCGGGCGGCCCGGCAGCATCATGTAACCGCTGCGCAGCAGACCTACGCCGGACGCGCCGGACTGCCGCGCCGTTTCGATGTCCTCCTGCCCGAAGCAGTTGGCCAGCAGTTCAAAGGGCTGGCCGTCCTTCGTCCGGCACGGCAAGGCGCAGACGCGGTTCATCTCCTCGTTCTCCCACTGCTTCTCGCAGATGCGGGACATCGCCTGCTGGCGGGTGACGGCATCCGGGTCGAGGATGCACTCGCCGTTGTCGGCGTCCAGGATGGCCGTGCGGCCGTCGCAGTCGTTCAGAAAATCGCTGCCCACCTGCACGATGCCGGGGATGTGCATAGCCCGCGCAATGATGGCCGCATGGCTCTGCTTGTTGCCTTCTGCCGTGATGATGCCCAGGATCATTCCGGCGGGCACACTGAACAGGTCGCTCGGCATAAGCACCTCTGCCGCCAGGATGACGGGGTGGTCCAGCGCCAGCCAGACGCGGGGGCGGTTGGTCAGGATGTTCACCACGCGGCGGGCAGCATCGAGGATGTCCACGCTGCGCAGCTGCATATAGGCGTTGTCTTCCATCTGGGCCAGCTGGTCAGCATAGCGGCGGCCGGCCCGGTCTACGGCTTCGGCTGCGCCGACGCCTGCCTTGATCTGGAACCGGACTTCGTTCATGAAGCCCTCGTCCTCCAGCATCATGCTCTGGAACAGGAAGATGGCCTGTTCGGTGGGGCCGCTGCGCTCAGCCATCGAGTCCAGCTCGGCCTGTGCCGTCTTGACGGCCCGGTCCAGCAGCCGCTGTTCCCGGTCCGGGTTGAACGGCCCTGTGCCGAAGCTCTCGGTCCTGCGCTCCACACGGCTCACCTGCCCCAGCACCAGGCCGGACGAGGCGGCATATCCCTGATAGACTTTCATTCCTCCGTCACCTCCGTCGGGGCAGGCGTGGTCAGTGTGCGGAAGACCAGCGCCTGCAGGAATGTATTGGGCAGCAGCGCTGCCCATGCGGCCTGCGCCGCGTTTCCGCTGCCCTCGAACAGCGGTTCAAATCCCTCGATGCGAGTGCGGTCGCAGGTCTCCAGAAACGCCTTTGCCAGCGTCTCCACGGTGTAATACCGGGTGGGGTCCACGCCCACATCCTCGGCGGCCGCTTCCAGCGGGGCCAGCTCTGCGTCCTGCATGTTGGCCAGCTTGAGCGCCAGGTCTGCCGTCAGTGTCACCGGGTACTTTGCCTTCACCGCCTTCTGCACGGCGTCGAACCGCTGCCGGAATGCGGCCGCGTCCTGTGCGGTCTGCTCATTCTTCGCCACCGCATAGGCACAGCCGCGCAGCCGCCCGAAGGCCCGCAGGGTGTCGTAATAGCCCAGCTCGATGTTCCGTCTGGCCGTGTCCGGGTCAAAGTGGAGGATATCGCCCAGCTCCCAATAGCTGCGCACCATGGTGGTGGGCAGGCCGGTGCGGTTGGGCAGGGTGATGCCCACCCCTTCCAGATCGACACAGACCAGCTCCTCGGCCCCCATTTTCTGGGCCAGCCCTGTGGGCATGTTGTCGCGGTAGCCGCCGTCCAGAAACTGCACCCCGTCGATCTGTTTGGCCCGCAGCGCCGGGAAGCAGGCAGCCGAAGCCAGCAGGTAATCTTTCACCTTGCCTTTCGGGATCTCTTCCAGCGGCAGCTCACGGGGCTTCAGGCCCCGCTTTTCCACCGTGACGAGCCCGAACCGGATGGGCGAGGCGCGCAGTGCGTCCTCGTCCAGCACCCGCTCCACGATCTCTTCCAGCGGGGTGACATCCATGCCGCCCGCGCGCACCACGTCCCGCAGGAACTGGTGCAGCTCGGTCAGATTCCGGGTCTCCTCCGGCAGCTCCATCACGTCCTGGCTGCGGATGCTGGTCCACATATCCCGTGCGGTCTCGTACAGGTCCAGCGCGAACATCGCGCCGTTCAGGCTGCCCACACTGGTGCCGGTGATGATCTGCGGGTTCCAGCCGAGTTCGGTCAGGGCACGCCAGACGCCCACCTGATAGCTGCCGCGGGCCCCGCCGCCGGCAAGCACCAGTGCCTTTCTGGGGGTATCGTTCTGCGCCATCCAATACGCCTCCTTGTCGTCCGATTCAAACCTGCAAAAAGTATACCATATTTTCGGAAAAATTTCTCCCTGTTTTTGGAACAAAAAGCGTGGTATAATTTAGTAAATTATGACTGTGAGGAGGACTGCATGAACTGCAACCAATGGATCTTTGATATGGACGGCACCCTGACCGACAGCATGACTGCGGTGTGGGAGAACGCCCCGCTGGCGCTGCTGCGCCGCTACGGCCGCACCCCAAGGGCCGACCTGCGCTCCACGCTCCTGAGCATGGGCATGGCGGACGGGGCGCAGTACCTCATCCGCGAGTACGCGCTGCCCCTGCGGCCGGAAGACTATTTCGGCGTGATGCGCTCGGTCATCGCCGAGCTGTACGAGACCGTGGAGCTCAAGCCCGGTGTGCGGGAGCTGCTGGCCCGCCTCAAGGCCGAGGGTGCCCGGATGTGCATCTGCTCCAACACCTGGAGCGACCAGTGCAAAACGGTGCTCACCCGCCTGGGCGTGGACGACTGCTTCGAGTTCTACATCGAAGCCCAGGGCCCCCTGCACAAGAGCCGCCCGGACGTCTTTTTCGCGGCCTTACAGCGCCTCGGCGGCACCGACCCGCACCGCTGCGCCGTCTGCGAGGATTCCCTCTACGCGGCCCGCACCGCCCACGACGCAGGTTTTTACGTCATCGGCATCGCCGACGCCGCCAGCGCCGCCGATGAACCCGCCCTCCGCCGCGTCAGCGACCAGTTCCTGACCCGGTGGGCGGAGTTGAAGTTCTGACAAAAAGAGGCCTTGCCCGTTGGACAAGACCTCTTTTCTATCGTTTATCGTTCCAAAAACTTCCGGAAGGCTGCCCTCACGGCGGCTTCGCGGCCGCGGGGGATGGGGACGCGGGCACCGCTGCGCATCCACAGCTCCCCCACGGACAGCTGCGACGCCGCCGCCAGGTTGACCACGTAGGAGCGGTGAGGCTGCAAAAAGCGTCGGTCGGCCAGCAGCGGCTTTGCCACTTCGGAGAAGGGCACCCGCAGCGAGAGCGAGGCCACATCCTCGCCGCTGGCAAGGTGGAAATGCACCACATGGTGGGTGCATTCCAGATACTCGATGTCCGCAAAGGGGAGCGCCCGCAGGCCGGTCGCCGTCGTCACCGGGATGACGGGGCCGTACTCCGGCTCGGTGGCGCGGTCCAGCAGGGCCGTGAGCTGTTCGGGCCGGAAGGGGATCTGCAAATACTGCATCGCATCCACCCGGAACGCCTCGTAGGCGTAGGCGGGCGTGTGGGCCAGAAAGGCCAGCGGTGCCCGCACCCCGCGCTGCCGCAGCTGTGCCGCCGCCTGCAGACCTGCCGCCGGGTTTGCCGCTGTCAGCTCGATGAGATACAGCTCGAACCGGCTGCCCGCGTCCTCTTTCCGGAGCAGTGCCCCCGCGTCCTCCAGCTGTTCCACGATGCAGGCATCGGCCCGGCGGGCATAATATTCAAGGCAGTGCCGCTGCACCCGCCCCCGCAGCACCGCATCCGGGCTGCAGACCGCAATGTGAAAGATCATTTTTTCAATTCCTTCCTCCTGCCCGGCCTTCCGGGCGCTTGCATTTTGCGCCGCACGGGAGTATAGTTACTATAAAATCAGAAAAGGAGACGCCGCCATGAATCAGCCCCTTGTCAGCATCATCCTGCCCGTGTACAACGCCCAGAACCATCTGGCCCGCTGCGTGGGCAGCATCTGCGCACAGACCTATTCCAACATCGAGATCATCATCCTGAACGACGGTTCCAAGGACCAGAGCCTGCCCGTCTGCGAAGAGTTCCGCGCCAAAGACCCCCGCATCGTGCTGGTGGACAAGGAAAACTCCGGCGTAGCGGACACCCGCAACCTGGGCCTGAAGCTGGCCGGCGGCAAGTATGTGCAGTTCGTGGACAGCGACGACTATCTCGACCCGGACTTCACAGCCGCTCTCGTGGCCGCGGCCGAGGAGCACACCGCCGACCTCGTCATCGCGCCCTACAAGATGGTCATCCCGGCGGGCGCTTCCAAGCCCGAACAGGTGCTCGATAAGATCCAGGACGAGCTGGGCGTCATGAGCGTCGCCCGGCCCCCGGAAATGCGGGAGTACGGCTTTCTGCCCGCAGGCGTTTATGACAAGGACACCTTCGCCCTCCGCCTGATGGACAAGCCCGCCTCCTATTTTTACAGCGTGCTCTGGAACAAGCTCTACCGCCGCGACCTCCTGACCCGGAACGACATCCAGTTCGTCAGCGAGATGCACTGGGCCGAAGACCTCGTCTTCAACCTGCGGTATATCCAGTACGCCGAGACCTTCGTTTCCATCGGCAAGGCCGGTTATTACTACGTCCAGAACCCGCAGAGCATCTGCCACACCCAGGTCCACGTATCCACCGTGGTGCAGAACAAGCTGCAGGTGTTCCGCTATTACAAAGACCTCTACACCCGCCTGGGCATGTATGAGGAGGTGCGCCCCCAGCTGTACAAGTTTCTGGTGGACATCGCCGAGAGCACCTACCCCTCCGGCCCGTTCAAAAAGGCCATTGATGAGGCAAAAGCCTACTGGAAAGAGCACAAACCGGAACAGGAATAACAAAAATCGAGAGGCCGATGGCCTCTCGATTTTCGTTATGAG
>OGKJ01000206.1_pt1 | contig 21090 bp, 19 predicted proteins | sample 1572461 | NCBI WGS metagenome assembly OGKJ01 (sample SAMEA2582080, study PRJEB24529) | metagenome | biome: Human gut stool | place: China | collected 2011 | reverse complement strand
ATACGGGAAGCCAGACCGAAATAACGAGCGTCTCGAGCCATTTGCTTACCAACGGGGGGAACAGCCTAAGAACGAGAAATCAATCACCGGGCAATATTTGTCAGGTGCTAAATCAATTCCTGTACCGACGGAACGTCGTGTAGGTAATGGTCGTTTTATCGAGGTTACAGGAGCTAGCGAAAATAACCTTAAGAATGTGTCTGTTAAGTTTCCACTTGGAAAGTTGATTGCAGTCACAGGTGTTTCTGGTTCAGGAAAATCAACTTTGGTTAACGGAATTCTCAAGAAAAAAATTGCCCAAGAGCTCAATCGCAATAGTGAGAAGCCAGGTAAACACAAATCAGTGACAGGAATCGAGCATATCGAGCGTTTGATTGATATTGACCAAAGTCCAATTGGGCGTACACCTCGTTCTAATCCAGCGACTTACACAGGCGTCTTTGACGATATTCGTGATCTTTTTGCCCAAACCAATGAAGCCAAGATTCGAGGTTACAAGAAGGGGCGTTTCTCTTTCAATGTCAAGGGTGGCCGTTGTGAAGCCTGCTCTGGTGATGGTATTATCAAGATTGAGATGCACTTTTTGCCTGATGTTTATGTCCCTTGTGAGGTTTGTCATGGCACACGCTATAATTCTGAGACCCTAGAGGTTCGTTATAAAGGGAAAAATATCGCGGAGATTCTGGATATGACAGTTGATGACGCAGTTGACTTCTTTGCGGCTATTCCTAAGATTGCTCGTAAGGTGCAGACGATCAAGGATGTGGGGCTTGGGTATGTGACCTTGGGACAACCAGCAACAACTCTCTCAGGTGGTGAAGCTCAACGTATGAAGTTGGCTAGTGAGTTGCACAAACGCTCTACTGGTAAGTCTTTCTACATTCTGGATGAACCGACGACAGGTCTCCATACAGATGATATTGCACGTCTCTTGAAGGTGCTTCAGCGTTTTGCGGATGATGGCAACACTGTTCTCGTGATTGAGCACAATCTGGATGTTATCAAGACCGCAGACCATATCATTGATTTGGGTCCTGAAGGCGGTGTCGGTGGAGGTACCATCGTAGCTACAGGGACTCCAGAAGAGGTAGCAGCTGTTCCAGAAAGCTACACAGGACAATATCTGAAAGAAAAATTGATATAAAGGAAAAAGGCTCTTTGAGTCTTTTTTTTGCTTTAGGCTGGTTTAAGTTGAGTTTGATATTCTCTTGTTAAGAAAAAAACATACAGGAGTCAGACTATGGTTAAAAAGCGTTTTTTTATAGGCTTCAATGGTATTCTTCTAGCCCTATTTCTAGATGTTTGTCTTTTGATTAGCATCCGTACAGTGGATTATCACGGCCATTTTCAATCAGCAACAGATAAATGGGAAACTTTGCTTTACGTTTTAGGACTTTATTTTACTTTTCTCCTTTTTGAGGTTATTTTTTCTCTTATTCTGAAACACCGTAGAAATAAACAAGTTTTGGAACAGGTCTTATAAAGGCCTGGATTTTTGTATTCAGTGATAGTGACATTTATGTCACTATTTTTTTGAAAAGAGAGAACTTATAATGGCCTTATACCCAAACCCACTAGGTTACCAAGACGACTAGTTTTTTGAATAGTCCAAGTGGTTATTGCTGTATTTATTTTTGAAAAGAAAGGAGAAATAAGAATGCGAACTAAGGTATATGGCGAAGAGCTCACTGCTGAAACGTTAGAAAATGTCACAGGGGGTGATTTTGTATCTAGACCTCAAACCTTATCTGAACGATTGGGTTGGAACAAATGGTGGTTGAAAAGAAAATACCCTTATGGTGATTAAAAGTTACCATGAGCACCAAGTATGGGAAAGAGAAATATGGATAAACAGAAGAATAATCTTATTAGAAGTTTAAGCATTGTTATCGTGATCGTCTGGCTATTTATTGTGATGATAAATGCTACGCTAAGTTTCACCGAAGGCGATGCCTTTATTGACCATTGTCTCGTCTGGTCAACACTTTCGCTAGCTTTTTCTTTGTTTGCGCTTATGGTAGCGGGTAGGGACAAGGAGAAATGATTTTCTCTGATAATTGCTATAGTCTCAGGTTGAGTTTATTTGCTTAGCCTTTTCTTTTTGTCTTTAATTCTATGGAATGGTGACATTTATGTCACTATTTTTTATTTCGTTAAGCTCTTATAATGAAGACATAGCTTGGACTTAGTGGCTAAAGTATTAATATAAATAGAAAAAGGAGAGAAACATGGTGATTAGTGTTATGGTACCCTTGCTATTGTTAATGGGTAAAAAGTAAGATGTCACACAGTAAACAAATAAGGAGAACACATGAAGAAAATACAATTTATTTTGATGGCGAGTTTTGTTTTAGGTACTTGCCAGTTAGCAGTGCTTAGTGGAGCAGCGGACGAGTTAGATGTTAAGGAATCTACAATCGAATTATCCAATAATTTTGTTGAGAATAGTCAGGTAGATAATGTACAGATTTCTTCCGAAACAACCTCCGAACAAGTGGTTGAGAAGGCTGAATCTAATAGTGAGGCAAAGGAAAATTATCTTCTTCCGTCATCACAGACAGGAGTGGCTGAGACAGAAGTGAGGTCCGAAGAGGTTTCGGTTGAAACTTATGAAAAGAACCTTGAAAACCTGAAGAAAGTCTCTTATAGTGATGTCACAAATATGTTGACTGAAGATGGAGGGGACCATATCCTTTATGTTGGCCGGCCAACTTGCTACTATTGTCGTCAAAATTCTCCAGTTTTGAAGGATTTCAATACGCTGATTGATGGTCAGCTTCTTTATTACAATACAGATTCGGATCAGTTGGACCGTGAGTCTCGTAAAATACTATTTGATAAGCTAGGTATTCCAGGTACTCCAAGTGTAATTCGTCTCAAAAATGGTCAATTGGTTTCAGGCTATCTTGGCAGTGCCCCGGATGCCCAAGCTATTTATCAGGCTGTTTTTAAGGAAGAAACTGAGAAAACGGAGACACCAGAGGGAACAGAGGTAGTAGAGAAGGCAGAAAAGGTAGAGAATTCTTCGTCTGAAGCCCCAGCTGATAATCCTATCAAGGATGAGAATAAAGGGACGGTTAATCATACTGAAGAGGCTCTTACTAGCCTAATGGCTCAAATTAAGCAGGTTTTTAGGAATCTAACAGACCTGCTTATAAGTCTTTTAGGGAAATTTATCTAACAGACTACTTTCTAAGTCGAGAAATAAAAGAATTTATCAAATATGATTACCAACTATCTACGAAAAGCGAGCCTTTGTATAATGCTAATAAAGTCAGAGTTTCATCTGGCTTTTTCTTTATGACATCAAAAAAACAATCTAAAATGTCAATTTAATCCTTTAAAGTCTGAAAATTTGGTATAATTAACCTAAAATACCAAAGGAGTAATTCATAATGCAACGTAGACTTGAACGATTTGATGCCAAACTTGCCCAATCAGGCCTTGATGCCTTGTTGGTGACAGGACAAAAAAATATCTATTATTTAACAGATTTCTGGGGGACAAATGCGACTGTCTTCATTACTAAGAATCGTCGCCTCTTCTTAACGGATTCACGTTATATCCTCATTGCCAAACAATCTGTGCATGGCTTTGATATTATCGAAAGTAAGGATCCACTTAAGGATATTGTTAAAATTATCGAGGCTGATAAACTTGAAACAATCGGTTTTGACAATCAGGTGTCATTTGCTTACTACCAAGGTCTTCAAGCGATTTTTGAAGGCTACACTTTGTCACCACAAAGCAACTTCATGGAAGAGTTGCGTATGATCAAGGACGAAAAAGAATTGGCAACTATCCGTAAGGCTTGTTCTATCTCAGACCGTGCCTTTACAGATGTGCTTGATTTCATTAAACCAGGTCAAACAACAGAGCTACAAGTAGCAAACTTCTTAGATTTCCGTATGCGCGAGTACGGAGCTTCAGGGATTTCCTTTGAGTCTATCATTGCTTCAGGTTACCGTTCAGCTATGCCTCACGGGGTTGCTTCAGAAAAGGTTATCCAATCTGGTGAGACCTTGACTATGGACTTTGGATGCTACTACAACCATTACGTTAGCGATATGACTCGTACTATCCATATTGGTGACACTACTGATGAGGAGCGTGAAATTTATGATATCGTTCTACGTTCTAATCAGGCCTTGATTGACGCGGCTAAGGCTGGCATGACACGCCGTGACTATGATAAGGTTGCGCGTGATGTTATTGTCGAAGCGGGGTACGGTGACTACTTTACACATGGTATCGGACACGGTATCGGTCTTGACATTCACGAGATTCCTTACTTTGGTAATTCTGATGAAACTATCGAAGCTGGCATGGTCTTGACGGACGAGCCAGGTGTTTATTTGGCTGATAAATATGGTGTTCGTATCGAAGATGACATCATTATCACAGAGAATGGTTGTGAATTGATTACCCTTGCGCCTAAGGAGTTGATTGTTCTCTAAGATTTGGAGGAATACTTTATGCCAAACCGTTTATCTTGGCAAGATTATTTTATGGCTAATGCAGAGCTGATTTCTAAGCGTTCTACGTGTGATCGTGCCTTTGTTGGGGCTGTTTTAGTCAAGGACAAGCGTATTATCGCTACAGGTTATAACGGCGGGGTTTCTGAGACTGATAACTGTAACGAAGTAGGTCACTACATGGAAGATGGTCATTGTATTCGTACGGTACACGCAGAGATGAATGCCCTTATCCAATGTGCCAAAGAGGGGATTTCTACCAAAAATACAGAGATTTATGTGACGCATTTTCCTTGTATCAACTGCACCAAAGCCCTCTTGCAAGCTGGTATCGTAAAGATTACCTATAAGGCCAATTATAGACCGCACCCATTTGCAATTGAGTTGATGGAACAAAAGGGTGTTTCTTATTTACAACATGATGTTCCAGAGGTTCACTTAGGAATGGATGACTAGTTTGTTCTTTGAAAAAAGCCTGAGGATTGGGCTTGAATCTATAAAACATTTGAGCCATGCTGTCATTTATGGTAGAATAAACTGATAATAATTTTTTACAAAGAGGTATTTAATAATGATTGAAGCAAGTAAACTCCGTGCGGGTATGACTTTCGTAACTAACGATGGCAAATTGATCAAAGTTCTTGAAGCTAGCCACCACAAACCTGGTAAAGGTAACACAATCATGCGTATGAAATTGCGTGATGTTCGCTCAGGTTCAACTTTTGATACTAGCTACCGTCCAGAAGAAAAATTTGAACAAGCAATCATCGAAACAGTACCAGCACAATACTTGTACCAAATGGATGATACTGCATACTTCATGAACACTGAAACATATGACCAATATGAAATTCCAGTAGCCAACGTTCAAGAAGAATTGAAATTTATCCTTGAAAACTCAGAAGTAAAAATCCAATTCTACGGAACAGAAGTTATCGGTGTGCAAGTACCAACAACTGTTGAATTGACTGTTACTGAAACACAACCATCAATCAAAGGTGCAACAGTTACAGGTTCAGGTAAACCTGCAACACTTGAAACTGGTCTTGTGGTTAACGTTCCAGACTTTATCGAAGCTGGTCAAAAATTGGTTATCAACACAGCTGAAGGTACTTACGTATCACGTGCCTAAGCCCAACTAAGTCTTTCAAACCACTGGTTTGAAGGCTTTATTTTCCAAACTAACGGAAAGGAAACATGCGATGACTACAGAAAATATCGGTGAAATTGTAATTGCCCCTCGCGTGCTCGAAGTGATTACAGGTATCGCTGCAACTAAAGTGGAAGGTGTTTACGCCCTTCAAAATAAAAATGTTACGGATAGTCTCAGCAAAACAAGCTTGGGACGTGGTGTTTACCTCCGAACAGAAGAAGATGGTACTGTAAATGCTGATATCTACGTTTCACTTCAGTATGGGGTTAACGTACCAGCGGTTTCAATTGAAATTCAAAAGGCTGTTAAAGCAGCTGTCTATGATATGGCAGAAGTGGCAATTTCAGAAGTCAACGTTCACGTTGAATCTATTGTTACTGAAAAGTCACAAAAACCAGACTTGGCTGAATTGTTTAACGAGGATTTTTTGAATGACTAATATCTTTAAAGATTCACGTCGTGACCTTCGTGAGCGTGCTTTTCAAACACTTTTTGCCCTTGAATTTGGTGGTGAAGCTCAGGAACAAGCACATTTCGCTTACACTTATGACAAGCCAATTGACGAAGAAACTGAAGTTGATGTACCAGCCTTTCTCCTTAGCCTGGTAACAGGCGTCCGTGAAGAGTTGGCTCAACTTGATAGTCAAATTGAAGAAAAATTGAAAGAAGGTTGGAGCCTCTCACGTTTGATTGTGACAGATCGTACCCTCCTTCGTTTAGGACTTTATGAAATCACGTCATTTGAAGAAACACCAGGACGTGTGGCTATCAACGAAATCATTGAAATCGCTAAAAAATACTCTGATGAAACATCTGCTAAGTTCATTAACGGTGTACTTAGTCAGTTCGTGACAGATGAAGCATAAGCAAAAGAAGTTGAGCACTGTTTCAACTTCTTTTTTCTACAAATTTAACAAGAATAAAAGTCGCAAGCGGAGATTTCTTGCGACTTTTATTTATATACTACCACCGGCAATCAAATTTACTGGAAGCACGTAATCACGATTAACTGTTTTGCCTTTAATTTTCTTGAGAAGAATTTCGACACAAAGCTTAGCGATTTCATCTAAAGGTTGTTGGATGGTTGCTAGCTCTGGGTAGAAGTGACGGATAAAGGCAGTTCCGTCATAACCGATGATTTTAAGGTCATCAGGAATGGAAATATCCATTTGTTTAGCCACTTTCATAATTAGGATGGCTGTGAGATCGTCTGAGACAAAAATACCGTCTGGTTTTTCACGAGAAATGATAGATTTGATTTCTAATTCACGTCGCATGAGAGATAAGTCGTTTGGAACAGGACAGATAATACCTTTTTTGTTTAATTCGTAATTAAAACCTAGTTGACGAAGTCCTGTTGGAGAATCTGAATTATCATAACCTGTAATCATGACAATACGTTGACAGCCAGCCTTTACTAAAGCTCTTGCGGCTAACTTCCCACCTTCAAAGTTATCAGATGAGACGATAGGAATTTTTGGAGCGAGATTACGGTCGAAGGCAATGATGGGAGCTTCAACTTTCTCATAATCCTCGATGCCAAGATTGTGGCTAGATGAGATGATGCCGTCGCATTGGTTGGCGGCAAGCATCTCTAAATAGTCCTTTTCCTTGTTAGGATCGTGCTCACTGTTACAAATGATGGTTTTATAGCCTTGCTTAAAGAGCTCCACTTCTAGGTGTTCAATAAGCTCAGCATAAAATATATTGGAAATATTTGGGAAAATCAAACCAACAAGTTTGGCCGACTTTCCTTGAAGACCTCGAGCTAAATTATTAGGTTTATAGTTGAGTTCTTGCATAGCAGCGTGAACTTTGTCAATGGTCTTCTGTGAGAGGTAGCCCTTTTTGTTTATGACGCGAGAAACTGTGGTTGGGCTCACACCAGCAAGTTCGGCAACGTCAGTAAGCTTTGCGACCATAAATCACCTTAGTATTTTAAATCGAAGTAGTGTCCAGAAACATTTCCTGATGGCACTTTGATACCAGTTTGTTCAGCAGTTGGGAAGACACGGCTTGTGAAGACTTTTTCCCCTTTGTTGAAGAAGATTTCAACGATTGAATTATCTACAAAGATGTTTGCTGTTGCAGTTTGACCAGCTTCAAGAGTACATTCACGGCTTGTGCCAAAGTCAGTAGCATACTGTTCGCCAGCTTTAGAACGATCAAGGATGACTTTTCCATTTTCAGTGTCAACTGTAAGTGATAAGCCATTTCCTTCTTGGTCTGCAAAGAGGACAAGTTCAGTTTGGCTGTTAGCTTCGAAGTTAAGTTCAAGCTCATAAGTGTTAGTTGTTGACGTTTTTTCAGAGAAATCTTCTTGGCTAGCACGTAAGCTTGTAATGGCTTCGACTGGATATTGGTAGAGTTTGCCATCTTTAATAGACAATTCTTTAACCAAGCTCATAGCTCCTTGGTAGTCATATTTATCAGTTGGATAGTCCACATCTGGAAGACCGATCCAGCTAACAATAAGGGCACGACCATCTGGAGTGTTAAAGCCTTGCGTCGCGTATGCTTCAAATCCGTAGTCCAAGTTGATAATTGGTGTGCCATCAACAAGGGCAGGTTTCTCAGTATCGAAATCTTGGAAAATTTTGTACGTATTAGGGTAAATGTTGTCGTAGTCAAGTTCAGCTTTATCAAGACCTTGAGGGCTATAAAGAAGAACAGGTTTGCCATCTACAAAGACAAGGTTAGGGCACTCAATCATGTATTCTGAGCCAGTACCACCAAAGTCTAGATCTCCAACTTCAACCCAGTTTTCGACATCATTATCAACTGCTTTGTAAAGTTTGATAAAACCTTGTTTCTCATGGTTTTGAGCACCTACGATAGCGTAAAATTGTCCCTTGTAATCGAAGATTTGAGGGTCACGGAAGTGTTCAGTAGCATCAGCAGGTTGCTTGATAAGAACCTTGTCGAATTTTTCGATTTTGCCGTCTTTATCCATCCAGGCACCGATTTGGCGTGGGTCACGAACCCAATTTTCATCACGAACGTTACCTGTGTAGAAGATAAAGAGTTTATCACCAATTTGATAAGCAGAACCTGAGTAGGCACCGTGGCTATCATTTTCGTGGTCTGGCAAGAGTTTAACACCAGTTTCTGTGAAATGCACCAAGTCTTCTGATTCAGTGAGAACCCATTGTTTCAAACCGTGAGCAGCTCCAAATGGCCAACTTTGGTAGAAGAGTTGGAACTTACCATTAAAGTAAGAAAAACCATTTGGGTCATTTAGAAGCCCTGTTTCTGGTTCAATATGGTAGCTTGCACGCCAAGGTGACTTAGCAACATTTTCTTTAATTTTTGTTTTTTCTTCGTTTGTCCAATCCGCGTATGGACGGTAACGAACTTCTGTTGGTAGATTCATATAAAGGGATCTCCTAATCTATTTGTTAGTAATATAGTAAACGTTTTACCTAGAAAAATCAACGATTTACCATAAAAAAATAAAAAAATATGCTAAACGGTTGACATATGACAGAAAGATGCTAAAATAGTTATCGTAAAGAAAAGCTAAACGCTTTCATACCAAATTTTATTAAGGAGATTTTTGCAAATGGATAACAAACAAATTGCAAAAGAAGTCATCGATGCCCTCGGTGGACGTGAAAACGTCAACAGTGTTGCTCACTGTGCGACTCGTCTACGTGTGATGGTTAAAGATGAAAACAAAATCAATAAAGAAAAGGCTGAGAACATTGAAAAAGTTCAAGGTGCTTTCTTTAACTCAGGTCAATACCAAATCATCTTTGGTACAGGTACTGTTAACAAGATTTACGACGAAGTCGTTGCTCAAGGTCTTCCAACAGCATCTAAAGACGAACAAAAAGCAGAAGCTGCTAAACAAGGGAACTGGTTCCAACGTGCCATCCGTTCATTCGGTGACGTATTCGTTCCATTGCTTCCAGCTATCGTAGCGACTGGTCTTTTCATGGGTATCCGTGGAGCAATCAATAACGATACAGTTCTTGGTTTGTTCGGTACAACATCTAAAGCTTTTGCTGCTACAGATTTCTATACTTACACAGTTGTATTGACAGATACAGCCTTCGCCTTCTTCCCAGCTTTGATTTGTTGGTCAGCCTTTAACGTCTTTGGTGGTTCACCACTTCTTGGTTTAGTTCTTGGTTTGATGATGGTTAATAACGCCCTTCCAAATGCTTGGGACGTTGCATCAGGTGCAGCTAAACCAATCTACTTCTTTGATTTTATTCCTGTAGTAGGTTACCAAAACTCAGTCCTTCCAGCCTTCTTCGTAGGTTTGCTAGGTGCTAAGTTTGAGCAATGGGTTCGTAAATGGGTTCCAGATGTTCTTGACCTTCTCTTGCGTCCACTTATCGTCTTCGCTGTAATGTCAGCTTTGGCCCTCTTTATTATTGGTCCTGTCTTCCATACTGTTGAAAGTTATGTCCTTGCTGCCACAGAATGGATTCTTAACTTGCCATTTGGTCTTGCGGGTCTTGTTATCGGTGGTGTTCACCAAGTTATCGTCGTTACAGGGGTTCACCACGTCTTCAACTTGCTTGAAGCTAACCTTATTGCAAATACTGGTAAAGACCCACTTAACGCTATCATCACAGCTGCTATGACTGCACAAGCTGGTGCGACACTTGCAGTTGGTGTAAAAACTAAAGATGCTAAATTGAAAGCACTTGCTTTCCCTGCAACTCTTTCAGCGGTACTTGGTATCACTGAACCAGCTATCTTTGGGGTTAACCTTCGTTTCGGTAAGCCATTTATCATGGGTCTTATCGCCGGTGCTGCTGGTGGTTGGTTGGCATCAATCCTTAACCTTGCTGGTACAGGATTTGGTGTAACAATCGTTCCTGGTACACTTCTTTACCTTAACGGTCAAGTACTTAAATATGTTCTTATGGTACTTGTCACTCTTGCTCTTGGTTTCGTTCTTACTTGGATTTTCGGTTACAAAGAGGAAGAAGTTGAAGCTCAAAAAGAAGTTGTTGCTGAAGATATTGCATCTGCAGAATCAGCTCCAGTTGCATTGCAAGCTGAAACAATCGCTGCACCACTTAAAGGTGAAGTTGTAGCTTTGGAAAATGTTAATGACCCAGTCTTCTCTTCAGGAGCTATGGGTAAGGGTGCCGCTATCAAACCTTCAGGTAACCAAGTAGTCGCACCATTTGATGGTGAAGTGCAAATCGCCTTCCCAACAGGTCACGCTTACGGTCTTAAATCTGATAAAGGTGCTGAAGTGCTTATCCACATCGGTATCGACACTGTCTCACTTGACGGTAAAGGATTTGATGCTAAAGTTCAAGCAAATCAACGTATTAAAAAAGGTGATGTCTTGGCTACCTTCGATAGCTCAGTAATCACTGAAGCAGGTCTTGACGATACAACTATGGTTATCGTTACAAACACTGCAGACTTCGAAGATGTTTCATCAGTAGCGACTGGTTCAGTTGCTGAAGGTGCAAACTTCATCGCAGTTAAATAATAAGCTAGAAAAGTCGAAGCCAATTCGGCTTTTTTAGTTAAATGGCTCATAAAGAAAAGTATGAAGCAGAGTAGTCTGTACCTCCTTAAACAAGGTCTCATTTAGATTGTCTTTTGCCTAGCTTTTATTTATAATAGTATAAATAGTTATTATTGATCATAAAAGGAGATAGCTTTACCTATGGCTAAACTATACGGAAGCTTGGAAGCTGGTGGTACAAAATTTGTTTGTGCTGTCGGTGATGAGAAATTCCAAGTCGTTGAAAAAACTCAATTCCCAACAACTACACCTTACGAAACAATTGACCGTACTATTGAATTTTTCAAACGTTATGAAGATCAATTGGCTGGAATTGCAATTGGTTCATTTGGACCAATTGATGTTGATCCAAACTCTGAAACATATGGTTTTGTGACTTCAACACCAAAACCACATTGGTCAAATGTCGACCTTCTTGGTTTGATTGCTAAAGAGTTTATTGTGCCTTTCTACTTTACGACTGATGTTAACTCATCTGCTTATGGTGAGACACTTGTTCGTAAAGGTGTTAAGAGCCTTGTTTACTACACTATCGGAACAGGTATCGGAGCTGGAGCTATTCAAAATGGTGAATTCATTGGTGGTATGGGTCATACTGAAGCTGGTCACGTATATGTACCGCTTCACCCAAATGATGTTTCCAATGAATTTAACGGTACTTGTCCATTCCACCGTGGATGTTTGGAAGGTTTGGCTGCTGGACCATCGCTTGAAGCCCGTACAGGTATTCGTGGTGAATTGATTGATCAGCACTCTGAAGTTTGGGATGTTCAAGCTTACTACATTGCTCAAGCGGCTGTCCAAGCAACAGTCCTTTACCGTCCTGAAGTTATCGTCTTTGGTGGCGGTGTTATGGGGCAAGAACACATGCTTCGTCGTGTTCGTGAAAAATTCACAGCTCTTTTGAATGGTTACCTTCCAGTACCAGATGTAAATGAGTATATTGTGACACCTGCTGTTTCAGGTAATGGTTCTGCGACGCTTGGTAACTTCGCACTTGCTAAGGACGTAGCCGACAAGCATGCAAACAAATAAACAAAATATGTAAAGTCGCTTTAAGAGATAATCTTAAGGCGTTTTGCTCTATACAGGAGGAAGTAATGGAACCTTTATTTTTAGATTCACCAATGCATGAGAAAATCTGGGGAGGTAATCGCCTCAAGACAGAGTTTGGTTACGATATTCCCAGTGAACACACTGGTGAATATTGGGCAATTTCTGCCCATCCTAATGGTGTATCTTATGTCAAAAATGGAAAATATGCTGGTTTCCACCTGGCAGAGCTTTACAAGGATAATCCAGAACTTTTTGGGAACCCCAAGACTAGTGTTTTTCCTTTGTTGACCAAGATTTTGGATGCTAATGACTGGCTCTCAGTGCAGGTACACCCTGATGATGCTTATGGACTAGAGCATGAAGGTGAGCTAGGAAAGACAGAATGTTGGTATATTATTGATGCTGAAGAGGGTGCAGAAATTATTTATGGTCACAAGGCTAAGACAAAGGAAGAGCTGGCATCCTTGATTGAAGCAGGTGATTGGGATGGACTTTTGTCGAAAACTCCTGTTAAGAAAGGTGACTTTTTCTTTGTACCAAGTGGCACCATGCATGCTATTGGTCCAGGTATCCTTATCTTAGAGACTCAACAATCTAGCGATACCACTTATCGTGTATATGATTTTGATCGTAGGGATGATCAGGGCAATAAACGTGAACTTCATATTCAACAATCTCTTGATGTCTTGAATCTAGGGAATCCTGAAAATAGTGTCCCAGCAACTGTTAAGACCTTGCAATTAGAGTCGACTTGTTTGACATCAAACTCCTTTTTCACTGTGTATAAATGGAAACTCAGTGGCTTGGTTGACTTCAAGCAATCAGCTCCCTATTTGCTTTGTTCAGTACTTTCTGGCAATGGGACCATGACTATCGATTCACGCATTTATTGTCTAAAAAAAGGCGATCACTTTATTCTTCCAAATGATGTGACAGATTGGGAAATTGATGGACAATTGGAGATGATTGTCAGTCACCCTAACGAGGCTTAAGTATGAGTAATGAAAAAGTTTTAGCGGCACTATTTGAGCGTATTGAAATCGGCAAATCCTATTATTTTGAGGGAGCTTATTATCGTCTGAAAGACTATGGCGACCACATTTATGGCTTACAACGGGCAATTCCTGGTATGTGTGGTGAAAAAACAGCTTCCCCTAGCATCAAATTTTACTGGAAAAATGGTGTCTTGGACTATCAATTCTACGTTGATTTTGAAGCTAGTCCTATGATAATGAAGGCTTATAGTAGCACCGACCATGCTTTCTTTGAGCAGGCTTTTGAAAATCTTTTGCATGATTTTGAGGATATTCTAGAGAGCCAAGAAAACTCTGAGAAGTAGGTTTAAAGTATTATTGTCAATATTTTCAGTGAATCTAATAAAAAAGTTTTAGTTTATTTGCGAATCCATTGTGAAAGCCCTTAAACTAGGGCTTTTTTCTTTGTCAATCCTTGAGTGATTTCTTGTTTAAAGGGGGCTTTTGTGGTAAAATATGGAGATAAAGACTGTCGAAAGGAAAAAAGATGGCAAATATATTACGCAAAATCATTGAAAATGATAAAGGCGAAATTAAGAAACTAGAAAAAACTGCCAAGAAAGTCGAGAGCTATGCTGATGCAATGGCGGCTCTTTCAGATGAAGAACTTCAGGCAAAAACAGAAGAATTTAAAAAACGATATCAAAACGGAGAAAGCCTAGACCAACTCTTGCCAGAGGCATTTGCAGTTGTTCGTGAAGGGGCAAAACGTGTCCTTGGACTTTTCCCATATCGTGTGCAAATCATGGGTGGTATCGTTCTTCACCATGGTGACGTCCCAGAGATGCGTACAGGGGAAGGGAAAACCCTGACTGCGACAATGCCTGTTTACCTAAATGCTATTTCAGGTGAAGGTGTACACGTTATCACCGTTAACGAATACCTTTCAGAGCGTGATGCGACTGAAATGGGTGAGCTCTATAGTTGGCTTGGTTTGTCAGTAGGGATTAACCTTTCTGCCAAATCACCAGCTGAAAAACGTGAAGCTTATAACTGTGACATCACTTACTCAACCAACTCAGAGGTAGGTTTCGACTATCTTCGTGATAACATGGTTGTTCGTAAGGAAAACATGGTACAACGTCCATTGAACTATGCCTTGGTCGATGAGGTTGACTCGGTTCTTATCGATGAAGCTCGTACGCCATTGATTGTATCAGGTCCTGTAAGTTCAGAAACTAACCAATTGTATCATCGTGCAGATGCCTTTGTTAAAACATTAACAGAAGACGATTATGCCATTGATATTCCAACAAAAACAATTGGTTTGAATGACTCAGGTATTGACAAGGCTGAAGAATTCTTCAATTTGGACAACTTGTATGATATTGACAACGTTGCCTTGACTCACTATATTGACAATGCCCTTCGTGCCAACTACATCATGTTGCATGATATCGACTATGTGGTAAGTCCTGAGCAAGAAATTCTTATCGTCGACCAATTTACAGGTCGTACCATGGAAGGTCGTCGTTTCTCAGATGGACTCCACCAAGCCATTGAAGCAAAAGAAGGTGTACCGGTTCAAGAAGAAACGAAGACATCTGCCTCAATCACTTACCAAAATATGTTCCGTATGTACAAGAAATTGTCAGGGATGACTGGTACTGGTAAGACTGAGGAAGATGAATTCCGTGAAATCTATAACATGCGGATCATTCCGATTCCAACTAACCGTCCAATTCAACGTATTGACCACGACGACCTTCTTTACCCAACCTTGGATGCTAAATTCCGCGCTGTGGTACAAGATGTTAAACGTCGTTATGAAAAGGGACAGCCAGTCCTTGTTGGTACGGTTGCCGTTGAAACATCTGACTTGATTTCTAAGATGTTGGTTGAAGCAGGCATTCCTCATGAAGTGCTTAATGCTAAAAACCACGAAAAAGAAGCGCATATTATCATGAATGCGGGTCAACGTGGTGCCGTTACGATTGCGACCAACATGGCCGGTCGTGGTACCGACATTAAACTTGGTGAAGGTGTTCTTGACCTTGGTGGCCTTTGTGTCATTGGTACAGAGCGTCACGAAAGCCGTCGTATCGATAACCAGTTGCGTGGTCGTGCGGGACGTCAAGGGGACCCAGGAGAATCTCAATTCTACCTTTCACTTGAAGACGAATTGATGCGTCGTTTCGGTTCTGATCGTATCAAGCAAGTCTTGGAACGTTTGAACGCTGATGATGAAGATATCGTTATCAAATCACGCATGTTGACTCGTCAAGTGGAAGCGGCTCAAAAACGTGTCGAAGGAAATAACTACGATACTCGTAAACAAGTCCTTCAGTACGATGATGTTATGCGTGAACAACGTGAAATCATCTACGCTGAGCGTTATGATGTTATCACAGCGGAACGTGACCTTGAACCTGAGATTAAGGCTATGATTAAGCGTACGATTAACCGTACAGTAGATGGTCACAGCCGCAATGATCAAGAGGAAGCTCTTAAAGGTATTTTGAACTTTGCTCGTCAGGCCTTGGTTCCTGAGAATGCCATCTCACTTGAAGATTTACGAGAAGTGGGAGAGGTAACGAAACGTAGTGTTAATTATGACGCTATTAAAGTTTACTTGAATGAGTTAGCAGCTGATGTTTATGATCGTCAAATCAAGAAATTGCGTTCAGAGGAAGCTATCCGTGAATTCCAAAAAGTCTTGATTTTGATGGTTGTTGACAACAAGTGGACGGATCACATCGATGCCCTTGATCAATTACGTAATGCCGTTGGTTTGCGTGGTTATGCCCAAAACAACCCAATCGTTGAGTATCAATCTGAAGGGTTCAAGATGTTCCAAGATATGATTGGGGCAATTGAATATGATGTGACACGTACAATGATGAAAGCACAAATTCATGAACAATCTCGTGAAAATGTGAATGAACGTGTTTCAACAACAGCAACAGGCAATATCCAGGCTCACCAAGCAGATGCTAATGGTCAAGAAATTGACTTTAGTAAGGTTGGTCGTAATGACTTCTGTCCATGTGGCTCTGGTAAGAAATTTAAAAATTGTCACGGTCGTAAACAATTTTAGGAAAAAAGAAATAGGTAATTATTATGGTTTTTAAAGCAGTAAGTGAAAAAATTGATTTTGATGCAGTTAAAGAATCAACTACATTGACAGGTGAAGCCCTTGCCAAGAAACAAGCTCGTGATAAAGAGCTTGAAGCAATCATCAAGGGTGAAGATGACCGTACACTTTTGGTTATTGGTCCATGTTCATCTGATAATGAGGATGCAGTTCTTGATTATGCTCACCGTTTGGCTAAACTTCAAGAAGAAGTGAAAGATAAAGTCTTTATGGTTATGCGTGTTTATACAGCTAAACCTCGTACAAATGGTGATGGTTATAAAGGACTTGTCCACCAACCTGATGCTGAAGGTAAACCAAACCTAATCAATGGTATCAAGGCTGTTCGTAATCTTCACTACCGTGTTATCACTGAAACTGGTATCACAACTGCTGATGAAATGCTTTACCCAGAAAACCTTCCTTTGGTAGATGACCTTGTGTCATATATTGCCATCGGTGCACGTTCTGTAGAAGACCAACAACACCGTTTTGTTGCATCAGGTATTGATGTTCCAACTGGTATGAAGAACCCAACATCAGGGAACCTTAACGTTATGTTTAATGGTATCTACGCTGCACAAAACAAACAAAACTTCCTCTTTAACGGTGAAGAAGTTGAAACATCAGGTAACCCATTGGCACACGTTATTCTTCGTGGTTCAACGAATGAATATGGTAAAAACGTGCCTAACTTCTACTATGATGATGTTCTTGAAACCATCGAACACTATGAAAAAATGGGTCTTGAAAATCCATTCATCGTTATTGATACAAACCATGATAACTCAGGCAAACGTTACTTGGAACAAATCCGTATCGTTCGTCAAACCTTGATTAACCGTGACTGGAATGAAAAAATCAACAAAGTTGCACGTGGTTTCATGATTGAATCTTACCTTGAAGATGGCCGTCAAGATGCGCCAGATGTCTATGGTAAATCAATCACTGACCCATGTCTTGGTTGGGATAAGACAGAAGAATTGATTCGTGAAATCCACGATACTTTGTCAAAATAATAAGGTAACAGAAACCATGTATGGGGAGTGAACCGTTTGGATGACCAAGCGGTTCGCTCTCTTTTCACAAAGAGAGGGAAATAAATGGGAATTCATCAAAATAGTCCGCTGATTGATGTAGCGGAAGTAAGGAAATTACATGCTCTTACGGGAGATGCACTAGTAACTAAACAGGCTAATGATGAGGCTTTGGCAAAAATTATCAAGGGTGAGGACAAACGTATTCTCTTGGTTATTGGTCCGTGTTCGTCTGATAATGAAGAAGCTGTTCTTGACTATGCTCACCGTTTGGCCAAACTTCAGGAAGAAGTGAAAGATAAAATCTTTATTGTTATGCGTGTTTATACAGCTAAACCACGTACTAATGGGGATGGTTATAAGGGGCTTATCCACCAACCAGATGCAGAGGGTGATGTAGACCTTCTTGCTGGAGTTAAGGCGGTTCGCCACCTTCAGTCACGTATTATTACTGAAACAGGCCTTCCAATCGCTGACGAGATGCTTTATCCGTCAAATCTTTCCTTCTTTGATGACCTACTTAGCTACCACGCTGTTGGAGCACGTTCGGTTGAGGATCAAGAACACCGCTTTGTAGCTTCAGGTATTGATGTGCCAATTGGTTTGAAGAACCCAACGTCAGGAAATTTGAATGTCATGTTTAATGGTATCTATGCTGCGCAGAACCAACAGCATTTCCTTTACAATGGCGCTGAAGTTAAAACAGATGGTAACCCACTCGCTCACGCTATCTTGCGTGGTGCCAACAATGAAAATGGACAGAACATTGTCAACTACCATTACGAAGACTTGGTTAAGGCTTTGGACAAGTATAGTGCATTTAATTTGGAAAATCCATTTATCCTTGTTGATACAAACCATGATAACTCAGGTAAAAACTTCATGGAACAAGTTCGCATTGTGCGTGAAGTCCTTCTTAACCGTGAGTGGGATGAGCGTATTGCGGATACCGTGCGTGGCTTTATGATTGAGTCTTACCTCGAGGATGGTCGTCAGGACACACCTGAAGTTTACGGTAAATCAATCACAGATCCATGTCTTGGTTGGGATAAGACAGATAGTCTTATTCGTGAAATCCACAATCGACTTTCGTAAGAATTATGATTTTTGGACATGGTATAGACTTGCAGGAAATTTCAGCTGTTAAAAAGGCTTATGACCGCAATCCACGCTTTGCAAAAAAGGTATTGACACCAAAAGAGTGGGAGCGTTTTGAATCCCTTTCTGGCAATCGTCAGATGTCCTATTTAGCAGGTCGTTGGGCCGGTAAGGAAGCATTTTCTAAGGCCTGGGGTACAGGTATTGGAGCAGTCGGCTTTAAGGATATTGAAATTTTGACCAATGACAAGGGAGCTCCAGTGGTGACCCAGTCGCCTTTTGAAGGCAATGTCTTTATCTCGATTTCCCATAGCGGTGATTTTGTTCAGGCAAGTGTCATTTTAGAAAAAAACTAAGAGATAGATGTTGGAAGAGGATAGCTTATGATCTCAAGTTTACATCGACCAACCTTAGCAAAGGTTGATCTATCAGCAATTTCAGAAAATATTGAACAAGTGGTTAGCCACATTCCTAAAAAGGTAAAGACTTTTGCAGTTGTTAAGGCCAATGCCTATGGTCATGGTGCTGTTACGGTGGCCAAGCATTTGTCTAAGCAGGTAGATGGTTTTTGTGTTTCCAACCTAGACGAGGCACTTGAACTCCGTCAAGCTGGCTTAGAGCAACCGATACTTATTTTAGGAGTCGTCTTGCCAGACGAGGTTCCTTTGGCTATTCAAGAAAACATCACTCTGACGGTAGCTTCGCTTGAGTGGTTGGAAATGGCTAAGGATCAAGGGCTTGATTTGACTGGTTTGACCTGTCATATTAAGATTGATTCAGGTATGGGACGCATTGGGGTGCGTAGCCAGGGAGATGCAGATAGTTTGATTACTGGTCTTAAGGCGCTTGGTGCTGATGTCGAAGGTATTTTTACCCATTTTGCAACAGCTGATGAGGCAGATGATAGTAAATTCAAGCGTCAATTGGCCTTCTTCACGGATTTGGTTAATAACTTGGTGGACCGCCCTCGCTTGGTACATGCAAGCAACTCTGCGACGAGTATCTGGCATGCAGAAACAGTCTTTAATGCTGTAGGTCTGGGTGTCGTGGTATATGGTCTCAATCCTAGTGGCAGTGCTTTAGAACTTCCCTATAACATTCGTCCTGCTTTAAGCTTGGAGACAGCGCTTGTTCATGTTAAGATCCTGCCAGCAGGTCAAGATGTGGGTTATGGTGCAACGTATACGACGACAGCTGATGAGGTTATTGGAACCATTCCGCTTGGCTATGCGGATGGTTGGACCAGAGATTTACAAGGTTTCCACGTTATTGTTGATGGACAGCTTTGCCCAATTGTTGGGCGTGTGTCTATGGACCAGATCACTGTTCGCCTTCCTAAGGTTTATCCCCTAGGAACTCCAGTTACGCTTATGGGGGAAAATGGGGGAGCAAGCATCACTGCGACAGAGGTGGCTGAAAAACGTGGCACTATCAACTACGAGGTCCTTTGTTTGCTTAGTGATCGTGTACCTCGTAGCTATGATTAATATAAATAAAAAGAGAAATCCAGTTTGATACTGGATTTTTTGATTTTAGTGAAGACCATTTTCATGTGTTATAATAGCTGATAAGGCTTCCTCTTTCACGAGGAGAAGAACACGATAGAAATGATAGAGGATATGATTCAACTAGATTCACCAATTGCGGATTTGAAGGGCTTTGGTCCTAAGTCTGCTGAAAAATTTACCAAATTAGATTTACACACAGTTGGGGACCTCTTGCTTTATTTTCCTTTCCGATATGAAGATTTTAAGAGTAAGTCTATCTTTGAACTGATGGATGGCGAAAAGGCTGTTATTACGGGAACAGTGGTGACCCCTGCCAATGTGCAATATTATGGCTTTAAACGTAATCGTCTGAGTTTTAAAATCAAGCAAGGAGAGGCAGTGATTGCCATTAGTTTCTTCAACCAGCCTTATCTTGTGGACAAGATTGAGATGGGGGCAGAAGTGGCTATTTTTGGCAAATGGGACCAGAAGAAGTCTGCAGTAACTGGTATGAAAGTGTTGGCTCAAGTTGAGGACGATATGCAGCCAGTCTATCATGTGGCCCAGGGCGTTAGTCAGGCCCAGCTGATAAAGGCTATAAAGGCAGCTTTTGATAGTGGGGCGTTGAATTTATTGGAGGAGAGTCTCCCACAGGTGCTTATGGACAAGTATCGTCTCATGGGTCGTCAAGAGGCTGTGCGTGCCATGCATTTTCCGAGAGATTTGGCTGAATATAAGCAGGCTTTACGTAGGACCAAGTTTGAGGAGCTCTTTTATTTCCAGATGAACTTACAGGTGCTGAAGGCTGAGAATAAGTCCGAAACCAATGGTCTAGCAATTACTTACGATGAAGCCAAAATCAAAGCCAAAATTGCAGAATTACCATTCCCCTTGACAGAAGCTCAACAGCGTAGTTTATCGGAAATCCTAGCTGATATGAAATCTGGGGCTCATATGAACCGTCTTTTGCAAGGAGATGTGGGTTCAGGGAAAACAGTTATTGCTAGTCTTGCCATGTATGGGGCCTATACGGCAGGCTTGCAGTCTGCCCTTATGGTACCGACGGAAATCTTGGCAGAGCAGCATTATCAGAGCTTGCAAGGACCTTTTCCTGAGCTAGAAGGAGTGCCCCTAACTTCTGCGATGAAGGCAGCGGATAAGAAAGTAGCTCTTT
>OGKJ01000200.1_pt1 | contig 21352 bp, 15 predicted proteins | sample 1572461 | NCBI WGS metagenome assembly OGKJ01 (sample SAMEA2582080, study PRJEB24529) | metagenome | biome: Human gut stool | place: China | collected 2011 | reverse complement strand
ATAATATAATCTACTTTCTGCTGGATCAGATCGTACATGGCTTTTACCTGGCGCTCCGAACTGGAATTGCCGTCGATATAGATCAGATCGTAGCCTCTTTCTTTGGTGAACGTATTCAGATAATCATTGGTATTGGCATCTCTCCAGTCAGACTCTTTTCCCGTCTGGATCATCCCCACCCGGATGAGACCGTCATTATACCCCGGTGCCGCACCCCGGATCAGTTGCTGCGTTTTGTCGGCTCGTTCAGTCCCACATCCGATCAACCCCAGACAAAACATCAGCACACAAGTCACGGCAACTATTCTTTTTTTCATGTAACCACCCCTGGTTCTTTATTTATCGTTATTTTTACCGTTATCTTCTCTTTTCCGAATCATGCCTCTTACGTTTTATAGTACCATCTTCCTGTATAGGGTGCAAGCCATCACCGGTGGTTCTCAAAATAATTTTACGCTTTTTTTATATTTTTAACAAGGTCTACCTATCGGATACTGATCATCAGTATCGTCATGATGATCCTGTTCGTGGGATCCAATCTATATCTGAGCCGGATCAATTCTCAACAGCTGGAAGCTACCATGTATATGAACCAATACCGTCTGGGTTCCAAAACGCTGACCGCTGCCGTACAGCCTTATGCCGTCACCGGAGATAAGACCTATTACAACAATATGAAGGAATTACACGAGGACAAGAATTGTGACATTGCCTGGGAAAGTCTGCAGCAGGACGGTCTAACAGACAATGAATGGGAGAAGATAAATCATATCGCCGAGATTTCCGAGACCTTAAGAGCCTACCAAAGAATATGTCGATGGCTTGTACAGATCAAAGATTCCATGGTGAAGATCATTACGGATAGTGAAAGCCTGAATGATTCTGAAAAAGAAGCCTCAGGCTTTTGTTGTTTTCCTATTCTATTGAAGTGCACTCAGATCAATTGAGTAAATATATTCTTCTATTTTCTCTTTTTCCAGAAATCCAAGCATGTAAATCGGCAGATATGTGATCTTATCCCTGCAGGTAATATTCTCGTTACAGAATACAAAAGCCTGTGGAATTGCATATCTTTCATCTTTCAGGACATTGTCCAAAGCATTATGCCTTGTGTACGCTTTTCCCGACTTTATCTCCAGCGGTAGTACATTCCCCTGATATTCTATAACAAAATCTAATTCTCCCTGTTTCTTGCTGTTAAAATAATACAGTTCAAATCCATGCGCCTTTAACTCCTGTGCCGCAGCATTTTCATAAATGGCGCCAAAATTAATGTCTTTTTCCCTGTTTAATATCTTAAGCTGTAACCCATCCACATACATGGATGCCAGTAAGCCGACATCTGATAAAAACAGTTTAAACAGGTTCGTAGATTTCGATAAAAGCAACGGTATCTCCGGCTCCTGCACACAATATACGGGAAGCGCAACGCCAGCTTCTTTCAGCCAGATAAAGCTGTTTTCATAACGTGAGAATCGGAAGCTCTCATTGAGATCCTTCATAATGAACCGTTTATTCTTATTATTCAGCTCACTGGGAATCAAAGTAAATATTTCATCCAGATACAGCTTATTGTCTTTATCATATTTGGCAATATCCTTGTAATACAGCTGTACAATTCCCTGCTGGATCCGCAACACTTCCTTTAAATTATTCGTGTGTATATAAGCATCCACCACAGCCGGCATTCCGCCTACGATCAGATACAGCCGAAACAATTCCATCATTTTTTCATGGATCAGTTCATCCACCGGCTGCTTTTTTTCAAAGCATTCTTTCAGCTTATCCATGACTGTCTGTGACACTCTGTTCGCTCTACAAAATTCCCGGAAATCCAAGGGATACATTTCCAAAATTGACAAATAGCCCACCGGCATCGAACGAATGTCCTTTAATTCCACGCCAAGCAATGAACCGCTTAATATATAACGATATTGTCCGTCTTCTACCAGAAATTTTATCGCCGTTACGATCTCCGGGCATTCCTGTACTTCATCGAAAAAAATCAATGTCTCTCCCGGAATCATCGGTACATCCGTCAATGCAGAAAGCCGCAGCAGAATATCCTTACTTCCCGTGATATTTTCAAACAGCTTTACTGCCTGCTGATTCTCCACAAAATTGATCTCTACAATATTCTTATAAATCTCTTTGGCACATTCCCGGATAATATAGGTCTTCCCTACCTGTCTTGCTCCGGTTACCATCAGGGCTTCCTTTCGATCACTTTTCAAAAAATCCCTGATTTCCTGCTCTATACGCCTCTCCAGCATCAGCCTTCACCTCTTTACCCTTACTCTTTGAAGCTTTGATAATATCAGTATGCCACGTTTTTCGCTTTTCCACAATATTTTAATCAGTTTTTGTACACTTTTCCAACATAATTTCATCAATTTATGTACACTTTTCTATCATAATTTAAAACAGAACAGGCAAATGGTAAATAGCAAATTTATCTTCCGTTTTGCAAAAGTAACTTCTGTCTGAATTATTTTTGCAAGATTAACTTCGGAATCAGCACCTTGAAAACAGAAATAAGTCTTGCGAAAACAGTGCCAACTGGAAATTAGTATTGCAGGAGTGGACTTTAGTATTACAAACCGCTTGAAATAGGGCTTTTTAGCATGTTACTATACTCTTGAAGTCATATTTTACTGTATGCAAATAAGAAGTCGTCGCTTCGTTTGCATGTTTGCAAGGGAAACTTCCACCTCTGGGATATGGGTGACATGATCAGGAGATGACATTGGCAGTTTTACTTCAGCAGTTCAGGTTTTAGTATGATTTCATTAGCAGGAACAGCTTCCAGGTTAAGCTTAGAGGCTGTATCCGCGCCATAAAAGAAGCTGAATAGTTGATGTGCGGATCGATTATTCAGCTTCTTTCTTGTATAGGAGTTAATGTGACTCATCATCAGGTTGACTTTATCCTGTGTAAGAAAAGCAAATGATGTTTTCTTAGGAACAATCCTTCTGATGAATTCATGAGTTACTTCAATACTTCCTTTTTGATCAGGACGTTGCGGATCACAGTAAAACACATAGGTTCTGCGTCTTCCATCCTCATCAAACTCTATTGCCAACGGATCCGTAAATTCGCTTCCGCGATCTGCTAAGATGACCTGGAACATCTCACAGAATTGTTCCCGCCCAAGTATCTCATAAAGATGGTTCACCGCTTCTGTTACCGACTTGGCTGTATTCGCTTCCCTAAGATATGCCAGCATAAGGGAACAGTTTCTAAAGAATACTGTAAGCAGCACCTTTGTGGAATCCCTGGTGCCTTCTACCGAATCCATTTCCACCACGTTGAAATCAGGATGTCCTTTCATAAAAGCTTCAAAATCTTCGTAGGTACGCCCGATATGGCATTTCTTATCGACACGTACAACCTTTTTGGATTTGCGTTTTTTATAACGCACTTTTCTGGGAAGATCTATATTTCCAGCAGAAAGTATGCCGGCATCTATGTAGTTATAAATGGTCCTTTCATCTACCATGATTTCTGCTGCATTGTTCATACAAATTTGATGAATCGACTGGCCTTGTCTGATAAGAGGCGAAAGGATGGCATCAAGCCGATCCAGTTCTTCTGGTGTTATATCGATACCCTTACGGGAATCAGAACGTGTCTTTTCGTATGTTTTATGAGCTTCCTTTGCATCATAGAACTGTTTGGCAAGAGTACAGGAACGTACCTGTTTACATGAATTGCAAACATAGGGTGCTTTCTTTAGACTTGAACATTTTTCCTCTTCAAAATCAGGACAATTGACCATGCACAAAGCACACTCAGAACAGTATGTTTTTCCGTGCCATAACCGATTAATAAACCCACAGCTATCTTCGCCACAGATATACTGCTTAGTGCATCTCTTTCTGTGTCTGCATGGATTATAGCCTCTGGAACGCGTACCAGTATTTCGATAATCAAGATGGGCTTTCACTTCTTTAGAAACAGTTGATGGATCCTTGCCTATCAGAGCGCCTATTTCAACGAACGTCTGCCCCTCTTTTAAAGCTTTCTGTATGGTAATGCGATCATCCAGTGTCAGATGCTTATATTTATAGGATGACATGTATTTATCCTCCTTAGTCTTGCTGCCATCTCCTGACACTACTGAAGTGATTACCATTATTACACAAAAAAGAAAAGGAAGATCATCTATTTACAAGACTATCTTCCATCTTCATGTTTGTATGACTTATTTCTGTTTTATAAAATATAAAAACCTTAGTAACTGGAAGTTACTTTTTCAATTGAGTTTTTACATTTTTTACGTTTTTACATTTTTTTACAAGGAATCGCGTTTGCAGTAAAAGCAACCCCCGCCACAGGTTTTTATTCCTGTAGCGGGGGGGTGCTGTAAAATATGGGATTCAACTATCGCAGATCAGTATTCCAATACATAGGTTGCTGTCTCGGTAATCGGGAAGCATACCTGTCCGCCTGCATTCGAAACTGTCTTGGCAATGTGGGTTCTGCCGTTGGCATCTACCTTGTAAACCGTCACTTCTCCGTTTTTCACAGGTACTGTGGTATGGAATACAACGTTTGTACCCAATGCCTGTTTGTTGGTAAAGTCGATGGTTCTGGAATGCTCTGTAACAGTATCCTTATGTTCAAAGTGGGTTTCCTTGTAACCGGACAACTTGCTCTTTGCAAGAAAGGTTACTGCATCGGAGTTGCCGATGAATACATGCAGGCCACGCAGAGCTGAGGTGGACACTGCTTTCACTGTTGCTGCAGGAATTGTCTTGTCAAAGCCGCTGGCATCTACATGAAGCAGATCCTGGTTGGCACCGGATACATTCTGCTGCTTGTCTTTTGTCTGGGTAGAGATCACTTTTGTAATGGCATCCCATCCGGTGATCTGCTCTCCTGCGATATTTGTGGTGGTCAGTACCGGTTCAGGAGCTGATGAGCCGGGGTCAGAGGAATCACTGCTGGCGTCTCCGGCGGACGGTGCAGTTGTCGGGGTCACAGGAGCAGGTGCCGGAGTAGGGGTTACAGGAGCAGGTGCCGGAGTCGGGGTTACCGATGGATTTTCAGAATCATCCGATGTTGTGCCCGGAGTTCTCAAAACGTAATAGTTATACTTACTCATCCAGTTTTGTTCCAGACTTTCCGGAACCGGGTTATAGCCTACACCTCCTTTTGCGGTGTTATAAGTAATATAACATACGGTACTATAATTATAGATTCTTCCTATAATAACGGCATATGCATCATTGGGATACGGATGTTGCACAAGATATTCATTCGCAAACTTTTTTGCTTCTGACAAGGTAAAGAAAGGCAGGTCAGCACTTTCCAGTTCTTTTATGGTCGTTGCTTTCACCCAGTCTTTACTTCCTTCAGGCCATTTTTTGTACCAGTGCGCATTAATTTCCGTTCTTCCATTATATACGCTTCTTAATGATATGTCCTCCTTATTACTTTGGGGGTCTTCACTCTGAGGATCTTCATACCACCCAGTAAATATATAGCCCTCTTTCGTAGGTATCGGAAGATCTGTAAATACTCCTGCTACCGTTGTTATAGTATCTGTCTTCCACTCACCGCCGTCAAGATTTAATTTAACTTCCTGTGAAGGGAAAAAGTAATGATCAGCTACAGAAATATCTATAGTATCAAGAGTCTTAGAACGAACTTCAATGTCCGCACCATAAAGGCATATATATTTTCCACCCTTTTTTCCTAATATGTAATACTTGTTTTTACTTGACTTAATATCACTATGAGCCCATTCAGCATTAAAAATAAAATTATCATATGTAGTCTGGCTCAAATTGTCCAAAACGGCTACCTTTGTGTCCAAGTCGTCTTTATTGTCCTCCGTCACCTGTATCCAGCCCGAGTTTTCACCCTCTGCTGCTTTCGCGCGCATCTCCGGCACCATACCTGCTATCAATGTAACAACAAGCGCCAGGCTAAGCACCTTTCCTAAAAATTTTGTTTTTCTCATTCTCTTTCCCCTTTCTTCTGTACTTCCGATTTCTATAAATCTGAGTTGTGTTTATTATAACAGCATTTCCAGAAAATAAGCGGCAGATTGCACCAATCGACCCAAAAACGACATCAATCGACCGGGACGGAAATATCGTGCTTTAATTCAGACGAAATAGTAACAAAAAAGAGCCTCATTACTGATATTTCTATCAGTAATGAGGTTCTCATCTTATTCTCATATACCCCAATTTATTGCTTGCGCAATACCCTCTCAGATCTGCGTGTTTACCGCCAAATTACTTATCGGCGATAGCAGCCTGTGCAGCGGCCAGTCTTGCGATAGGCACACGGAAAGGTGAACAGGATACATAATCCAGACCAATCTTGTGGCAGAACTCTACGGAAGAAGGATCTCCACCGTGCTCACCACAGATACCAACGTGCAGCTTAGGATTTACAGGCTTACCAAGCTTGATAGCCATCTCCATCAGCTTGCCGACACCTGTCTGATCCAGCTTAGCGAACGGATCGTTCTCGAAGATCTTGGTGTCATAGTAAGCGTTCAGGAACTTGGCAGCATCGTCACGGCTGAAGCCGAAGGTCATCTGAGTCAGGTCGTTGGTACCGAAGCAGAAGAAATCAGCTTCCTTAGCGATCTCATCAGCAGTCAGAGCTGCTCTGGGGATCTCGATCATGGTACCTACTTCGTACTTCATGTCGATGCCTGCTGCTGCGATCTCAGCGTCAGCGGTCTCTACTACGATCTTCTTAACGTACTTAAGCTCCTTCACTTCACATACCAGAGGAATCATGATCTCGGGCTCTACATTCCAGTCGGGATGTGCCTTCTTAACCTCGATTGCCGCACGGATAACAGCCTTGGTCTGCATCTTGGCAATTTCAGGATAAGTAACAGCCAGACGGCATCCTCTGTGACCCATCATAGGGTTGAACTCATGCAGGGAAGCGATGATGGTCTTGATCGTCTCAACGCTCTTGCCCTGTGCCTTAGCCAGCTTCTCAATGTCAGCTTCCTCGGTAGGAACGAACTCATGCAGAGGCGGATCCAGGAAACGGATGGTAACAGGGTTGCCCTCCAGAGCCTCATACAGCTGCTTGAAGTCGTTCTGCTGATAAGGCAGAATCTTCTCCAGTGCTGCTTCTCTCTCCTCTACAGTATCGGAACAGATCATCTCACGGAATGCTGCGATTCTGTCCTCTTCGAAGAACATATGCTCAGTACGGCACAGACCGATTCCTTCAGCGCCCAGCTCACGAGCCTTCTTAGCGTCTGCAGGAGTATCTGCATTGGTACGAACTTTTAACTTACGATATTTGTCAGCCCAAGCCATTACACGGCCGAACTCACCGGCGATGGTAGCATCAACAGTCTTGATCTCGCCATCATAAATGTTACCGGTAGTACCATCGATGGACAGCCAGTCACCTTCATGGAAGGTCTTGCCAGCCAGAGTGAACTGCTTGTTCTCCTCATCCATAGCGATATCGCCACAACCGGATACACAGCAGGTACCCATACCACGAGCAACTACTGCTGCGTGAGAGGTCATACCACCACGAACGGTCAGGATACCTTGGGAAGCCTTCATACCGGTGATATCTTCAGGAGAGGTCTCCAGACGAACCAGAACAACTCTCTCTCCTCTTGCATGCCATTCTTCTGCATCTTCTGCGGTGAATACGATCTTACCACATGCAGCTCCGGGAGAAGCACCAAGACCCTTGCCGATAGGAGTTGCAGCCTTCAGAGCAGCGGTATCGAACTGAGGATGTAACAGAGTATCCAGGTTACGAGGATCGATCATTGCAACTGCCTCTTCCTCGGTTCTCATGCCCTCATCTACCAGATCACAAGCGATCTTCAGAGCTGCCTGAGCGGTTCTCTTACCATTTCTAGTCTGTAACATGTACAACTTACCATGCTCAACAGTGAACTCCATATCCTGCATATCTCTGTAATGATCTTCCAGAGTCTTACATACTTCCTGGAACTGAGCAAATGCCTCAGGGAATTTGTCAGCCATCTCAGCGATCTTCATAGGTGTACGAACACCTGCTACTACGTCCTCACCCTGTGCGTTGGTCAGGAACTCACCGAACAGGCCCTTAGCACCGGTAGCCGGATCTCTGGTAAATGCAACACCGGTACCACAATCATCACCCATGTTACCGAATGCCATAGACTGAACGTTAACAGCAGTACCCCAGGAATAAGGGATATCGTTGTCACGACGATAAACGTTTGCACGCGGGTTGTCCCAGGAACGGAATACAGCTTTGATAGCGCCCATCAGCTGTTCCTTGGGCTCATCAGGGAAGCCTACACCGATCTTAGCCTTGTACTCAGCCTTGAACTGGCCAGCCAGTTCCTTCAGATCATCAGCAGTAAGCTCAACGTCCTGCTTAACACCCTTCTTCTCTTTCATTGCATCGATCAGCTGCTCGAAGTACTTCTTACCTACTTCCATAACAACGTCGGAATACATCTGGATAAATCTTCTATAGCAGTCCCAAGCCCAACGAGGATTGCCGGACTTCTCAGCGATTACGTTAACAACGGTCTCATTCAGACCAAGGTTCAGAATGGTATCCATCATGCCGGGCATGGACTGACGTGCGCCGGAACGGACGGAGACCAGCAGAGGATTCTCGTGGTCGCCGAACTTTTTGCCGGTGATCTCTTCCATCTTAGTAATGTACTCGTTGATCTGACCCTGGATCTCTTCATTGATCTCGCGTCCATCTTCATAATACTGTGTACATGCCTCTGTTGTAATGGTGAAGCCCTGAGGAACCGGCAGACCAATGTTGGTCATCTCAGCCAGATTCGCGCCCTTACCACCAAGCAGTTCGCGCATGTTTGCATTACCTTCGGTAAACAAATATACCCATTTCTTCATACTTCTTTGTCTCCCTTTTTATAATATTTTTGACAAAACTTTGTAACCCAAACCATTACCGGAGCATTTCGGCCTCGGTTTTTAGTACTTTGATATTGTAACAATCTACCAATATAATATCAAGCCGAAATTGATAATTTTTTGACAGACTACCGATTTTCGTGCATAATGTCGAAAATAGCTATTGTGTTTTTGTTTGTTTTGTCTAGTACTTTGGTATTATGTAACCGCTTACATTTGTTCAACTTTCTTTACATGCTTTTTACAGAAGCTTTTTGCATAAAAAAGAATATCGCTTGCGAGATTCTCCGCCTGCGGCGGGTCGCTTTTGCGACATATTTCATAACCGCCGCAGTGCGATCCCTGCGGAGCGTTATTTATTCATAGGAAAAAAATTCCTATGAATAAATAAAACACTCTTGTATGCCATGCACACAAGAGTGTCATCCTTCGTAATGATTAAAATACGTTCAGATTCAGTACGACTGCAAGTAACATGAAGAATACTGCAAGGATCTTCGTGATCTTCACCAGCATACCTTCCATGGAACGTCCTTTATTCCTGCCCCAGTAGGTCTCAGCAGCGCCGCTGATGGAACCCAGTCCTGCGGATTTATCTTCCTGCATCAATACTAACACTGTCAGTGCTACACATACCAATATAAAAATTATGTTGATTACGATTCTTAATGCTTCCATTTCACACCTCCTAATGTCAAGCAGATTTTATATTACCATATATTGTACACAATTGCAACAACATTTTACAAGACAACACCGAAAGGCAGCACGAAAAAAGACCTCCGGAAATCTTTACGATCTCACGGGGGTCCTTTATATTTTATTCTGAATGATCAGATCCACAGATTACTCTGCGATGTCACCATACATGAAGTACCAGAAACCATAAGCGGAATGCCAGATACCGGTGATCTTCTCGCTCTGCAGCCAGAAGTCATTGTAGTAAGCAACAGGGATGCATCCTACCTGCTCCATCAGAACATCCTCAGCCTGATGAAGAGCTGCGGAACGCTCAGCGGTATCCATGGTGGAAGCTGCCTTCTCCATAGCTGCATCGAAGTCAGCATTGGAGAACTTACCATCGTTGTTCCCGTTGCCGGTGCAGAACAGGTCTAACATATTGGAAGGATCGCTGTAGTCTCCTACCCATCCGTTACGTGCTACCATGTACTCACCGTTACGTCTCATCGGAGTGAAGCTGGACCACTCAACGATATTTACTTCTACGTTAATACCAAGCTCGCCCCATGCCTGCTGTAAGTACTCAGCAACAACCTTGTGGTAACCTGCATCGTTGGTAGTATAGGTGATGGTAGGAAGTCCTTCACCGTTAGGGTAGCCGGCATCAGCTAAGAGCTGCTTAGCTTCCTCAAGGTTAGCATCGAAATCCTCGGAGATATAGCTCTGACCACCGTTAGCATTTGCATTGAAGGAGCTGCCGTCGGTATCTACCCAGCCCTCACCTACGAGGTTGTATGCGGGAGAGTAGGTTCCCTGCATCAGGGTATTTGCTACATAATCACGATCAATTGCCAGGCTCAGAGCCTTACGAACATTTACATCTGCGAATGCAGGATCTTCCAGGTTCATGGACAGATAGTAAGTTCCCAGGTTAGGCTCTACATGGAACTCGGGGTTACCCTGTAAGCTGGGGATCTCCTGGGTAGGAACATCCTTGATGAACAGTACATCACCGGACTGGTATGCAGTATAAGCTGCGTTGGAATCCTCCATCAGTACGAATTTGATGCTGCCAAGCTTGATCGCATCTGCATTCCAGTAGTTAGGGTTCTTGGACATAGTAATGTGAGAACCGGGTACCCACTCGGTAATGTAGAAAGGTCCGTTGGAGATATAGGTCTCAGCTGCGGTAGCCCATGCATCGCCGTTAGCCTCTACGGTTGCCTGCTGAACAGGGCTCAGGGTAGCGAATGCTGCCAGAGACTCGAAGTAAGGGCAGGGATTGGAAAGCTCTACAACGAAGGTCTTAGCATCGGGAGCGGATACTGCCAGAGCATCCAGATCACCTGCCTGTGCCTCGTCAAAGCCCTTAACCATACCCAGAACAGTCTCAGCATAAGGAGCTGCTACTACGGGATCGCATACACGCTTCCAGCTGTATACGAAATCGTCTGCGGTCAGATCACTGCCGTCAGACCACTTTAATCCATCACGAAGATGGAAGGTCCAGGTAAGACCATCTTCAGATACTTCCCAGGTCTCAGCCTGTCCGGGAGCGATCTTACCATCCTGGTCAATTGTCAGAAGACACTCAAAAGAGTGAAGCAGCATATTACCGCCATCTACTGCACTGTTCAGTGCGGGATCAATGGTCTCGGGATCGGGACCGATCTGAACGGTAAGCTGTTTGCCTTCGGTACTAACTTCGGTTGCTGCTGCATCGGTCTTGGTGCTGTCAGTTGCACTGGCACTGCCGGTTGCAGAAGAACCATTGTCGCTGCTGCCGCATGCTGCCAGAGAACCTACCAGCATTGCTGCGGTGAGCAGCATAGCTAACTTCTTTTTCATAAAGTTATCCTCCTCTTTCTTTTCATACAAAAGCACTATGCTTTGTATAGCTTTATATTAAACAGCTAAATTGCTCAGCTGTCAATACCTAATTTCAGGCATTGATCTTCTCCACATGGTGGCAAGCCACGTAGTGACCCTTTTCCACTTCTCTCCATTCGGGTTCCTTCTGTGCACAGCACTCATCCGCATAAGGACATCTGGTGCGGAAACGACATCCGGTAGGAGGATTTAAGGGGCTGGGTACATCTCCCTGCAGAACAATACGTTTGCTTGCTCTTGCCTTGATGGGATCTGCAATGGGGATCGCAGAGATCAGGCTCTTGGTATAAGGATGCAGGCTTCGTGCTACCAGCTCGTAGCTGTCTGCCAGCTCTACCATTTTGCCCAGGTACATAACGCCGATACGGTCGGAGATATGTTTTACGACAGAGAGGTCATGTGCGATGAACAGATAGGTCAGTCCCATCTGCTCCTGCAGCTCCTCGAACATATTCACCACCTGTGCCTGGATTGATACATCCAGTGCGGAGATCGGCTCATCGCAGACGATGAACTGCGGGTTCACTGCCAGTGCTCTCGCAATGCCGACACGCTGACGCTGTCCGCCGGAGAATTCATGAGGATATCTGTTCGCATGCTCAGAGTTCAGTCCAACCTTCTCCAGCATGGAAATGATCCTGTCATGACGTTCCTTCTTATTGGCAGCCAGCTTATGAATATCTATGGCTTCCCCTACGATATCTCCTACGGTCATTCTGGGATCCAGACTTGCATAAGGATCCTGGAATACCATCTGCATCTTCTGACGGTAAGGCAGCATATCTACCTTTACTTTATTTTCAACGTCCAGGATCACCTTGCCGTCAAATGTGATCTTGCCGCCGGTGGGCTCATATAATCGTAAGATAGAACGTCCGGTGGTGGTCTTACCACAGCCGCTCTCTCCTACCAGTCCGAGAGTCTCACCTTTATTCACAAAAAAGCTGACATCATCCACGGCCTTCACGAACTTACGGTTTTTACCCATGCCGCCTGCGGGGAAGTATTGCTTCAAATGTTCAACCTGAAGTAACTTATCACTCATTGGTATTTCCTCCCTCCATCTCAGCTTTCTGGTTCATAAAGCAGTGTGCATAATGCGTCTCGCTAAAATCCGTCTTGGGCGGATTCTCTCTCAGGCAGATCTTCATGCAGTTCTTGCAGCGGGGTGCGAATGCACATCCCTCGGGAGGATTCAAAAGATCCACCGGATTACCCTCGATGGGGATCAGCTTCTCATGCTTCGTGCTGTCCAGACGGGGGATACTCTCCAGAAGGCCCTTGGTATATTCATGCTTCGGATGGTAGAAGATCTCGTCACAGGTACCGGTCTCCACGATACGGCCGGCATACATGACTGCAATACGGTCACACATGCTCGCCACGATACCCAGGTCATGGGTGATCATGATGATCGCCATGCCCAGCTTGTCCTTCAGCTCCATCATCAGCTCCAAGATCTGCGCCTGAATGGTAACGTCCAGTGCGGTAGTAGGCTCATCGGCGATCAGAAGCTTCGGTTCACATGCCAGCGCAATTGCGATCATGACACGCTGTCTCATACCACCGGACAGCTCGTGGGGATACTGCTTCATACGTTTCTCCGGTTCATTGATACCTACCAGAGACAAAAGCTCCACTGCTCTTGCATATGCCTTTTTCTTATCCGCATCGGTATGCAGACGGATTACTTCCATGATCTGATTACCAATGGTATATACGGGATTTAAGCTGGTCAGAGGATCCTGGAAAATAATGGAAACCTCTTTACCACGCATTTTGGAAAAATCTTTTTCGGTCATTTTCTCCACTTCGTGTCCATTGAAGTGAAGTTCTCCGCCGATCAGCTTACCGGGATAAGCGGTCAGTCCCATCAGACTGTATGCGGTTACGGATTTACCGGAACCACTCTCTCCTACGATGCCCAGTACTTCCCCTTCCTTCAGGTGAATGGAGACATCGTTCAGTGCCTTTACTTCTCCGGCAGGAGTAAAGAAAGAGAGACGTTCATGCTGTATATCTACCAGATAATTGTTATCCATCTTCACTACTCCTTCCATTAATTCTTAAGCTTCGGGTCAAATGCGTCACGAAGTCCGTCACCAAACAGGTTAAAGCTTAAGATGATCAGACTGATCAGCAGACAGGGTGCAAACAGCAGGTACGGGAATGTGATCATTCCGTTAATGGCATCACTTGCAAGACTTCCCAGGGAAGGCAGGGGAACTGCCACACCCATACCTAAGAAGCTCAGATAGCTCTCGGTAAAAATAGAGGAAGGGATCTGCAGTGTGGTGGTAACGATCAGCGTACCGATACAGTTGGTCAGCAGATGCTTTTTAATGATACGGCCATCCTTGGCTCCCAGAGCCTTGGCTGCCATGACATAATCATTTTCCTTCAGGGTCAGGATCTGGCTTCGTACCATACGTGCCATTCCTACCCAGTACAGCAATGCGAATACGATGAAGATACTGATCAGGTTAGATCCTACGATCTGCATCCATCCGAACCCGGGAAGCTGTGCCAGATTCGCCAGAGGGTCCTTTAACGCAAAGGACAGCAGCACGATCAGCAGAAAATCCGGTATCGTATAGATAATATCCACAATACGCATGATGATCAGATCCACCCATCCACCGAAGAATGCAGATATGGAACCGATCAGGGAACCGATCACAAAAATAATGGCAGTAGCGATCAGACCAACCAGCAGGGAGATACGGCTTCCCATCATAACACGGATGGCATAATCACGGCCCATTTTATCGGTACCGAGCACATGGGGGAATACCTTCTCTCCCGCATCCATACGCTCTATCTCTTTCTCGGAATACTGCATGGGGTGCAGATTCTCGCTTCCTTTGATCTGTGTCTTGTAATCATAGGGATAAAATGCCGGCACGATAAAGGAAAAGATCATAACTACAATAATAACGAAGAGGCTGACCATTGCAACCTTATTTTTACGAAGTCTGCGGAAGCCATCCTGCCAGAAGCCCACGCTCTCACGCATGATGACCTGGCTCTGCTTCTCTTCTTCGTTCGCCGGCATAAAATCTTCCGGTTTATATTTTACATGAAAGCTCATAGCATTCGGTTCTTTCATCGGTATCTTCCTTCCTGTTAATCTTACTTCAACTTGATCCTGGGGTCGACGAGCTTATATACGATATCCACCAGCACATTCATGACAACCATCAGTGTTGCGAGGAAAATGGTGGTACCCATGATCATGGTGTAGTCACGGTTAATGATCGAGCTGACAAATTCATTGCCCAGACCGGGGATCGTGAAAATCTTCTCTACTACGAAGCTTCCTGTCATAGTATAAGCCATCATAGGACCTACATAGGTGATAACGGGGAGCAGTGCATTTCTCAGTGCATGCTTGAACAGACGGAAGAAAGGTTTTACTCCCTTCGCCGTAGCGGTTCTCATATAATCCTGTCCCAGAACATCCAGCATGGAAGAACGCATCAGTCTCATAATATAAGCAGTGGGGTACAATGCCAGTGCGATCACGGGCATCACATAATGCTTCCAGGTGCCGATTCCGTAAGTGGGCAGTATCTTTACCTTACTTCCCAGGAAATACAGAAGCAGAGTACATATAACGAAGCTTGGTACCGCAATACCACAAGTGGAGATCACGGAGATCACGCTGTCCAGCGTCTTGCCACGATGGGTAGCTGCCAGACATCCCAGTGGGATACCTACCAACAGCGCTACGATAACGGAAAGTCCACCTACTCTTGCAGATACAGGGAACTTGGATACTATAATAGAAGTAACGGTTCTTCCTCTCTGCTTCAGACTCTCTCCGAAATCACCGTGCAAAGCATCTTTCATATACGTCAGATACTGCTGGGACAAAGGCTTGTCCAGTCCATATTTTGCCTCCAGGGCTGCCTGTGCAGCAGGGCTTACTGCTTTCTCCGAGAGGAACGGACCACCGGGGACCATGTTCATCAGGAAAAAGGTGAGTGTTGCTACTGTAAAAATCGTGATCAGCGCCAGACCGATACGTTTTGCAATATATTTAAGCATCTCTTCAACTCCTTGCTTTTCTTTTGCCTACGGACATTCATAAAATACACTTTTCGTATTTGTATGCAAGTATACACGTACGTAAAATGTACTTTACTTTTCCGACAACGACTTTTGTTATATTACAACACTTTTTCAAGGCTGTCAACTGAATTACATATGAAGCATCTGTCAGTTTCCGTGTTTTTCTTATTCCTGATTTATCTCCACCGTGTTCGTGTGCTACGCACATTTGTCTGTATATTTATGAAAAAGTTTTTCATTAAAAATAGTCTCTGTTTTTCAATTCCTGTATATAGTGTATATTTTACAGTATATGATGTATATTTACACATTATATTTTTGTTCTTTTTTCTTTCTCCCATGTATGTCTCTATAGTTTTCCTCAAAAAAAAGAAGAATTTCCGGTGCAGAAAATTCTTCTTTTTTATACATTTTTTATTTTTTGTAGTTTTCATTTTGTTGCGCAGTCACTCAGATTTTGCAAAACGGCTCCATATATGCCGCGGCATCCTTTAACTCCTCTTCAATGGCAAGCAGCCGGTTGTACTTCGCCACACGATCGCTGCGGCAGGGTGCTCCGGTCTTGATCTGTCCGGCATTCAGTGCCACCGCTATATCTGCTATGGTGGTATCCTCCGTCTCGCCGGATCTGTGGGAAATCACTGCCTTATAGCCGTTCTTGTGTGCCATCTCCACCGCTTCGAAGGCTTCGGACAGCGTTCCGATCTGATTGACTTTTACCAGAATGGCATTACCACAATGAAGTTTGATCCCGGCATCCAGCCGTTTTGTATTTGTGACAAACAAATCATCTCCCACTAACTGGATTTTCTCTCCCAGCCGTTTCGTCAGCTCCTGCCAACCGTCCCAGTCATTTTCATCCAGTCCGTCCTCAATAGAGATAATGGGATAGTTCTCCACAAGCCGTTCATAATACGAGATCATTTCTCCGGTATCCCGCAGGACTTCCTCTCCCTTCAGCTTACTCTCTCCCGGGAAATGGTACATTCCCGTTTTTTCATTATATAGTTCACTGCTGGCGGCATCCATGGCGATCTTGATATCCTGCCCCGGTACATATCCGGAAGCCTTGATCGCCTCCACGAGGAAATCCAGCACGCTCTCCGCATCCGGCAGATCGGGTGCAAAGCCGCCCTCATCCCCGACTCCGGTGGACAAGCCTTTCTCCTCCAGCAGTTTTTTCAGATTATGATAAATTTCCGCACAGATCCGTAACCCCTCCGCAAAGTTCTCCGCCTGTACGGGCATGATCATGAACTCCTGGAAATCCACGGTGTTCGCCGCATGCTTTCCGCCTTTTAAGATATTCATCATAGGTACCGGCAGAAGTCTCGGAGAAATTCCTCCGAAGTAACGATACAGGGGAAGGCCCAGTGCCTCCGCAGCTGCTCTTGCCACCGCCATGGACACTGCCAGCATGGCATTGGCTCCTAGGTTACTCTTATTGTCCGTGCCGTCCGTCTCCCGCAGGATCCGGTCGATACGGATCTGCTCCAATGCATTCTCTCCCACCAAAACACTTGCAATCTTTTCATCCACGTTTTTGACGGCATGCTGCACACCCAGTCCGAAATATCTGGTTTCTCCATCCCTGAGTTCCACAGCCTCGAACTGTCCGGTACTGGCTCCGGAGGGCACCGCTGCCATCCCCTGAAAGCATCTGCCGCTCTCTCTGTCCTTCACCGTGACAGTGGCAGACACCGTGGGATTTCCTCTGGAATCCAGAATCTCCCTTCCATGTACTTCGATGATCTCCAGATATTTTTCCATAAAAAACCTCCTTACAGGCATATCTACTTTACTTTTTCTGATGTAAGTATGTCCCGTAAGGAGGTTTCTATTCAAATCTATCCGTAATTAATATGCCTTTCCGGCAAGGATCTCGCAGTAATCCTTGTAATTCTTTTCCAGTAACGTCGGAGTATCCAGTCCATAGGGACACTTGGATTTACATCTGCCACAATGCAGGCAATCCTCGATTTTACGCATTTTTGCCTGCATCTCGTCTGTCAGCTGTGCTGCTGAAGGTGCTCTGCGGATCATCAGGCTCATGCGGGCACAGTTGTTGATCTCGATCCCTGCCGGACAGGGCATGCAATAGCCGCAGCCTCTGCAGAACTCTCCCTGCAGTTCTTCTCTGTCACGATCGATCACCGCCTGTAATTCGGGTGTTAATGCAGGAGGATTATCTATATAGGACAGAAATTCATCCAGCTCACTCTCCCGCTGCACACCCCAGATGGGAAGTACATTATCAAACTGTGCCAGATATGCATATGCCGCTGCGGAATTATTGATCAGTCCGCCGGACAGTGCCTTCATGGCAATGAATCCCATGCCTGCCTTTTTGCAATCCTGTACCAGTTCCAGATCCTTGTCGGTAGCCAGATAGCAGAACGGAAACTGCAGTGTCTCATACAGTCCGCTTTCAATGGCTTCATGGGCAACATTCAGGCGGTGATTGGTAATACCAATGTGACGGATCATGCCTTTTTCTTTGGCTTCCAGCATGGCCTCGTACAATCCCGTGCCATCTCCCGGCTTCGGGCAGAATGCCGGATTGTGGAACTGGTAGATGTCGATATAATCTGTTTTTAATTTTTCCAGGGAAGTGTGCAGCTCCTTCCAGAAGCCTTCTGCTGTGGTGGCTCCGGTCTTGGTAGCGATATATATTTTGTCACGCATACCCTCAAAGGCAGCGCCCACTTTCTCTTCACTGTCAGTATAGTATCTGGCAGTGTCATAAAAGGTCACGCCTGCAGCATAGGCTTTGCGAAGCAGTCCAATGGCTGCTTCCTTGGAGATCCGCTGGATGGGCAGCGCTCCGAAGGAGTTTTTCTCTACGGTGATCCCGGTGTTGCCCAGAGTTACCAGATTTTTCTTCTGTTCCATATAATATAATTCTTCCTCCTGCTGATAAGAAGATATCATGTAAAAATCAGTTACAAAATCCTCAGGCACCGTGCAAAGTGCCTGAGGAATCTTCCTCTGCTTTTATGGTTTCTGCGATCTTACCGAAAATATTCCGGTGATTACTTTTTAATTAACAGAGACTTTCCTGGCATTTCTGTCGGCTGCTCCATACCCATCACGTTGATCAGGGTAGGTACGATATCTGCCAGGCATCCGCCCTCTTTCAGCGTATAAGCAGGATCGTAGTTTACCAGGATGAACGGAACCGGATTGGTGGTATGTGCGGTATGAGGCTGACCGGTGGTGTAATCAATCATCTGCTCTGCGTTACCGTGGTCTGCACAGATGAACAAAACGCCGTCTACATCCTTCACTGCCTGTACTGCCTTGCCTACGCACTCATCTACGGTCTCAATCGCCTTGATGGCTGCAGAGATCACACCGGTATGACCTACCATATCGGGGTTTGCGAAGTTGATCACGATCACATCATATTTTTCAGAGCGGATCGCATCAAGCAGTTTCCCGCAGACCTGAGGAGCACTCATCTCCGGCTTCAGATCATAGGTTGCCACATCCTTGGGAGAATTTACCAGGATACGATCCTCTCCCTCGTTGGGCTGCTCTACGCCGCCGTTGAAGAAGAAGGTTACATGTGCATACTTCTCAGTCTCGGCGATACGTGCCTGCTTCATGTCATGGGCTGCCAGCCACTCACCAAAGGTATTGGTAATGGCAATCTTGTGGAATGCCACTTCTTTATTAGGAATGGTAGGATCGTAATCGGAGAAGCATACAAAAGTAATATCCTTTCTCACACGGTCAAATCCCTTGAAGTCATCATCACAGAAGGCTCTGGTGATCTCTCTTGCACGGTCGGGACGGAAGTTGAAGAAAATTACAGAATCCTTGTCCTGCACCAGTCCGACTGCCTTGCCATCTTCTACAACAACAGTAGGTTTTACAAACTCATCGGTCTCTTCTCTGTCGTAAGACTCCTGGATACCGCAGATACCGCAGGCAGCGGTCAGACCTTTGCCCTCGGTCATGGCATCGTAAGCCAGCTGTACACGATCATAGTTGTTATCACGATCCATAGCATAGTAACGTCCCATTACGGAAGCGATCTTACCTACACCGATTTTCTTCATTTCTTCATTTAACTGCTCTGCATAGCTCTTACCGCTTGCGGGAGGGGTATCACGTCCATCTAAGAAGCAGTGAACATATACCTTCTCCAGGCCCTGTTGTTTCGCCAGCTCCAGCAGACCGTACAGATGGGTAATGTGGCTGTGTACGCCACCGTCGGATAACAGACCCATCAGATGCAGGGCGCTGTTGTTCTTCTTACAGTTATCAATAGCCTTTAACAGAGCTTCATTCTTAAAAAAGTCTCCGTCCTGGATCTCCTTGGTGATACGGGTCAGCTCCTGATATACGATACGGCCGGCACCCATATTCATATGACCTACCTCGGAGTTACCCATCTGGCCCTCGGGAAGTCCTACTGCCATACCGCTGGCATTGCCGTGTACAAAAGGATACTCCTTCATCAGGGAATCCATTACAGGGGTATTGGCCTGTGCTACGGCATTGCCCTCTACCTTATCATTCAATCCATAACCATCCAGGATCATTAATACAACCGGTTTCTTTCTCATCGATCGTTCCTCCATTTTTACTTTTGATTATTATAAATTACCAGTACGGCTCCGGAAAATGGTCTGCGTCCCGGATCCGTTCTGAAAGCTTACATTACGTCCACCGAGATTATACACTGAAAACGACGGATGCGCAATAGTAACCGCTGATTTCTTGATCTGCATCTTTGGGCGTTTTTTCTGCAAATCATTTTTCTGCAAATCATCCGGATTTACTTGTTTTTTTCCTGCATATGCGCTACAATATCCCTTAAACTCTCATTTGGGAAAAGGGGATATCTTATGGTTACATTATTGGCAAAATTATTTATCAGGGATCATGAAAACGTCACGGATTCCGGCGTTCGCCAGGCATATGGAATGCTCTGCGGTATCGTCGGGATTTTTTTCAACCTGATCCTGTTCACTACCAAGGCTCTGGCAGGCTTTTTCAGTCATTCCATCGCCATCACGGCGGATGCATTCAACAACCTGTCGGATGCAGCATCCTCCATCATTACGCTGGCAGGCTTCAAAATGGCGGGACAGAAGCCGGACTCTGACCATCCCTTCGGACACGGACGGATCGAATATATCTCCGGGCTGTTAGTCTCTATTTTAATCGTGCTCATGGGCTTCGAACTGGTAAAAAGCTCTGTAAGTAAGATTTTCCATCCGGAAGTTCCTGACTACTCCCCTGTCATTATCGGCATCCTGGTATTTTCGATCCTGGTAAAGTGCTATATGGCTCTATATAACCGCAGCATCGGTTCCCGGATCGGTTCTGTGGCAATGAAGGCTACCGCCATTGACAGTTTGAGCGATATGATAGCAACCACCGTGGTTCTCATCGGCACTATCGTCTCCGCCGCCTCGGGCATCATTATCGACGGTTACTGTGGTGTGCTGGTGGGTATGTTCATCCTGTACTCCGGATTTGTCGCAGCCAAAGACACGATCAGTCCCCTGCTTGGGCAGCCCCCCGAGCCTGAACTGGTACAGCAGATTAACGACATCGTTCTCTCTTATGATGATGTCACCGGGATTCACGATCTGATCGTGCATAATTACGGCCCCGGAAGGACTCTGATCTCTCTGCATGCGGAGGTTCCTGCCGACGGTAATATTCTGACCCTGCACGATACGATCGATACCATAGAGCATGAACTGCGCAGCAAATTAAACTGTAACGCTGTGATCCACATGGATCCCGTCAGCACCAATGACCCCGAGACACTGTCCCTGAAAGCAGAGGTAAAA
>OGKJ01000189.1_pt1 | contig 22622 bp, 19 predicted proteins | sample 1572461 | NCBI WGS metagenome assembly OGKJ01 (sample SAMEA2582080, study PRJEB24529) | metagenome | biome: Human gut stool | place: China | collected 2011 | reverse complement strand
AATGCCCTCGGCCTGTCTGGCAACCTGCGTAGCTTCGTCAGTGGTAATCTCAATCTCTTCGATGATCCGGGAGATCTCACCGGAGGAGTGCAGGGACTGATCCGCCAGCTTCTGGATCTCCTGAGCGACCACTGCGAACCCTCTTCCGGATTCGCCGGCTCTGGCAGCTTCAATGGAAGCGTTAAGGGATAGGAGGTTGGTCTGCTCTGCAATCTCATTAATGGCTTCGGTGATGGAGCCGATGGCTTTGGATTTCTCGTTCAGCCTGCCGATGGTATCTACGATGTTGGAGGTGATCTGCATGGTGGAAGAGGTATTCTCCTTCAGATGTTCCACGGATTCGATACCGGTATGGATCGCAGCGGTGGTGCCGGTGGCAAGCGCACTGATCTGGTCAGAATGTGAGGATACGCTGCCGATGGTGTCGGACAGAGAGTCCATCTGCTGCAGGCAGTCCTCAGAGCTTTCATCCAGTTTTTCAATACCCTGGCGCATTTCACCTACCTGATTCTGGATATCCTGGGAGGTCGCCAGGAAATGTGAGGAAGCCGCAGACATATCGGTGGCAGCCCGGGATAATTCTTCATTGACATCCTTCAGCCCGGATACCAGCTTCTTCATGTGTGCGATCATATCACAGATGCCATCAGCTAATAGCTGGAATTCGTCATTGCGCTTGGAGTGGACTTCGATCGTCAGATCTGCGTCAGAGACTTTTTTCAGCCGGCGGATAAAATAGTAGATGGAGCCGCCATACTGTCCGGCCAGCAGAGACCCTAGTAGGATCGCCACGGCACTTGCTGCAACGACAAGGATCAGAGATACATTTTTAATCTCCGCTGTCTGACCGATGATATTTGCCTGAGGGATCAGGGCACAGATCATGGCATTACGGGCACCGATCTTGGAATAGAGAAAAAGATATTCTTCGCCTGCCTCTTCCACATAGGAGGAGCCGTTGTCTTCCTCAGAGGCAAATGCTTCATCTACATAGGATTTGCCGACAAACGTATTTTCTGCCGCTGTATCGGACCGGGAGGAGAGGTATTCGTTGCCATCGCAGGTGACAAAGCCTACGAGACTGCCCTCACCGCCATCCAGGGAGGATAAGGAGGTATCCAGGACACTCGGTTTGAAATCAATGATCAGGATCGCCGGAGCGTTGGAGAAATATCTGGCGAGGCGGACACTGTATTTGGAGGAATCCGTGCCAAGCTTTGCATCGACCTCGGACTGGTTGCCGAAAAGGTAATATTTTGCCCTGTCCGCAGATAAAATCTGCCCCTGGGAGCTTTCCAGGTACGCACTTAAGAGACCGGTCTCCTTCGTTTTCGTGGTAGAGATCGTCCGCTCTTTGTCGGAGAGCACGTAAATATTGGAGAGCAGGGCATCCGTGGTCACGGCTTTGATAAAGGTGTCTTCATAGGTGTTTGGAGTATTGTACAAGGTAGTGGCATCGTTATCATACAGACCGTTCAGATACTGCTTCAGGGTATCCTCATTCATATATCCCTTGTAGTTGGACTGGACCGTGTCAAAAGAAAGCGTCAGGTACTGATTCATCATGCTGACGGTCTGGTCTACGGAGTCACGGTAGGTTGCAATGATCTGAGTGGTAGCCTTCTGATAGGATACGAAGCCTAAGACAATGATGAAGACCACAGGGATCAGAAAAGCGAAGATCAGCTTAAAGCGTATCCGCTTCCAGAGAGGAATAGGGTTTTTCTTGGTATTTTTTGTCAAAACAGACACCTCCGATGCAGATTAGTATTGATAGATGCATTTTACCAAAGTTTTACACAAATATCTACATCAATATGAAAACGATTTCCTAAATTAACATCTTTATCAGGCAGAATCTGGGCGGAATCGCTTTTGCTTTACATAATATGTTACAAAGTAATATAATGATACCAGGGTCAAAAGGTCTAAGCCCACATGAGCTTGCTCATAAGTGGGTGAAAGACCTTATGACCCGCCCCGATATGAGCATAAAAGTGGGATGATAATCCCACGATATGCGAATATTGGGTAGGATTGTGGGAGTGCGTAGCACGAAGCAATCCGTAGGTATCAAAGTCGGGGGCTTTTGACTCCGACATCATTTAGATAATAGTACATCTTTTTCATCTGTCAATGTATTGGCTCACTTGCGTTCATTATCTCAGGCCTTCAGAATCTCCGACAGATTCCCCTGGATCCCGGCTGCTACATCCGGTTTATTCATGGAATAGACATGGATATGTTTTACGCCATTGGCCAGCAGATCGATGATCTGATCGGTGGCATAGGCAATGCCCGCCTGTTTCATGGCTTCCGGATTGTCTCCGAAGCGGTCTACGATATTTTTGAATCGTTCCGGCACATTACAACCGGACAGTTTTACGGCATTCTTCACCTGCACGCCACGGGTGATGGGCATGATGCCGGGAACGATGGGCACGGTAATCCCTGCTTCCCGCACACGGTACATGAAGTTGAAGAAGATATTGTTGTCGAAGAACATCTGGGTCGTCAGATACTCACATCCGGCATCCACCTTTCCCTTCAGTCCCTGAATATCCGCATTTTTGTTAGCAGAATCGGGATGCCCCTCCGGGTAGCAGGCGCCGCCCACGCAGAAATCTCCGCTTTCCTTAATAAAACGCACCAGATCCGATGCGTGGGTAAAATCTGTAAATACTTCTCCGTCGAAATCCTTGGGAATATCTCCTCTCAGAGCTAAAATATTCTCGATCCCTGCTGCCTGCATTTCTGTAAGAGCTGCGCCGATACTGCTCCTGTCAGCACAGACACAGGTCAGATGCGCTACCGTAGGCACATTGTGCTGCTTCTGAATCTCTCCTGCCAAAGCAATGGTATGTCCCTTGGTACTGCCGCCGGCGCCATAAGTCACGCTCATATAAGCAGGCTGCAATGCCGCGATCCCCAGTGCTGCTACCTCCACATTTCCGAAATCCGTACTCTTCTTCGGAGGAAATACCTCAAAAGAGATCGTTGCTGTATCTTTATTCAAAATATCTCTGATCTTCATACAATTCTTCTCGCCTTTCCATCATCTACATACCTTCAGGCTGCTTAATTACCCTTTGTTTTCCCGCAAAAAGATCGGCAGGAAATCCTGTTTTTCCTCTTCCTTAGTCTCACTCTCCGCAATGACATTCCGGATATTCTGCATCCGTTTATCCAGCGCCGCACTCTGCTGTGCACAGTCATACAGCTCATCCTTTAAAAACTTTGCCTGACTTTCCGGGATGTTTTTCTTATACTGTAGCTTGTGCTCCAGGCTTGCCCAGAAATCCATGGCTATGGTGCGGAACTGCACCTCCACATAGACCAGTTTCTTCGTATTCTGTAAAAAGATCGGCACCTGCACGATCAGATGCAGGCTGCGGTAACCGCTCTCCTTGGGATTCTTTATATAATCCTTGCGCTCGATCAGGGTAATGTCATCCTGTCGTAAAAAACTCTCCGCCAGCTCGTATATATCATCCGGGAAAGAGCAGATGACCCGGATCCCGGCGATATCCCGGATATTCTCTTCGATGCCTTCCAACGTCATGGGAATATTTTTCCGACGGATCTTACGCAGAATACTGTCATAAGACTTGACCCTGGTCTTAATCCCTTCGATGGGATTGCGGTCGTATTCCAGGGAATACTCCTGATTCAATACCTTGAATTTCGTCTCCACCTCCATGATGGCACACTGATAATAGGACATCAGCTCGTCCATGGGGCGCTTATTCTTCTCGATCAGATCTAAGAATTGATCTGATAATAAATGTTGTTTAAAAAATTTTCCTCTGATTGTGTCCATGATATAACTCACTCTTTTATTGTCTATTTTTTTATCAATATCTTTTATCGACAGACATGGTGACGATAATACCAAAAAGAAATAGCATCCCACCGACCAAAGTGAATGCTATTTCTTTTCTAACATTTAACTGAGGGCGAATCGGAATTTTCACCTCCGACCACCTTTCTAAGTAGATTATACATTATGAGGGGTTGAGAAATCAATCCCTCTTTTCATTGAATCTTGATGATTTTATCACATAAGCAAAACAGCTTAATACACTTTAGTCAAACGCGGTCGGCGCATTCGGATTCCGCAGTGCCTCAAAGCACATCAGTATCTGTTCCCCGGTGCATTTTTCCACCGCAAGATTTTCGGGGAGCGTGTCCTCATCAAAAAATGCAATGCCGGTCGTTTCGATATTGTCTTCAAATTCACCGCTTTCGTATTTGCACTGCACGAAGATTTTCACCACTCCGTATGCATAGTTTGTCACATTATGCTTCCGCCAGTCCTGCACAGCGATCAGCTTTTCCGCCGTCACGGTAAAGCCCGTTTCCTCTTTTACTTCCTTTACCGTATTCGAAGCTACCGGCTGGTCAACGTCGCACCAGCCGCCGGGCAACGACCATGTACCGTTGTTTTCATGAACAAGCAGAATTTTCCCATCCACAAATACAGCAGCTCTCGTCTCCACTTTTGGGGTCTGTTAACCTGTTTCGTTGCAAAACAGATCATAAACCCTGGTAACGGGAATATCTGTCCTTACGGCAATCATCTCCGCCGAGATTCTGCGCAGCTCTTCATAACGTTCTATATCGTATTTGTCTTTTCCGTATTGCAGTCCTGCCTGCGCAATGCTTTGAATACGAATTGCGAAATCTAACCATGCATCGTTCATCATCAATCTCCCTCGTCCGGTGAGTTTATTATATCACGATTCGCATCTTCGATGCTCTACGCTGCTTTGCAGCTATCGTGATCAAATTCGCCGTTCGCCAATCATGCAAGCATGTTGGCTCTCTTGCGCTCATTATACTATATTGCGCACGAATCGTTAAGTGTATATAATAAAACTCAAGTCCGGCAAACTACAGAGAGCACAGGAGAAAATAAATGGCTAAAAAGGTGTTATTGATCAACGATCTGGCGGGATACGGCAAAGTGGCATTATCCGCAATGCTTCCGGTATTATCCTATCTGAAATACGAGACTTACAATCTCCCCACAGCAATCGTATCCAATACTTTGGATTACGGAAAATTCGACATTCTGGATACCACACAGTATATGAAAAATACTTTGGGTGTATGGAAGGCTCTTGATTTTCAGTTTGATGCCATCTCCACCGGTTTTATCGTATCCAAAGAACAGACGCAGATGATCACGGATTTCTGCAGCGAGAATGCAGCCAAAGGTGTTACTGTATTCACCGATCCCATCATGGGCGATGACGGAAAGCTGTACAACGGCATGTCGGAAGAAACAGTGGAACTGATGCGAAAGCTGATCTCCGTGGCAGATTATATTGTACCCAATTACACGGAAGCCTGTTATCTGACGGGAACCGCCTATGAAGCAGACGGCATCACCGAGGAAGAATATCATAAAATGATCGGTGCACTGCGGACACTGGGCGCAAAGTCCGTAGTGATTACCAGTGCGATTGTAAAAGACTCCGTGCATAAAGCTGTAATGGGGTATGACCATATAGAAAATAAGTATTTTCGAATTGATTTTGATGAGATTCCGGTTCGTTTTCCGGGTACCGGCGATATCTTCTCTGCCATCTTTATGGCCCAAATATTGAACGGTGAGACTTTGCAGACCGCAACACATAAAGCAATGGATGCCGTACGGACAATGATTATGAAAAATGCGGAGAATGCAGATAAATTCAAGGGAATCCCCTTAGAAACCTGTCTGGAGGTATTGGACGAATGAGCAGACCCAGAATTCAGATTACATTAATTGACCAAAAAGGAACAAAAGGCTGCCACAGGGGACATAAGATCGGCGATTCTTATGATTTTGACACAGAACGCGGCAACCTGTGCCCCATGGCAATGCATGTGGCGTTCCCTTATGTAGACATTCTCCGGTACGGTGGAGAAATCCCCGGAAATCCGAAGGGAACCGCTATCTTTGCTTGCCCGGATGTGGATACGCTGAATGTGTTTAAAATTGAAAGGATTGAGGAAGGATAAGCCATGCTTCGCAAACCCTAATATCAGAATTGCGGTTATTGCAGATGTGCTTTCCGATAGCTGCTCGGCTTTACTCCCTCTTTCTTTTCAAACACTTGGCTGAAATGATTGACATCCATATAACCAATCATTTCGCTGATTTCGTATATTTTCAAATCCGTCTCTTCCAGTAACTTTTTTGCTCTGGAAATTCGTACTCCGGTAAGATAATTCTGATATGTTTCTCCGGTTTTTTTCTTAAATAATTGGCTGAAATAATATGGATTGATAAAAAACTTTTCCGAAATATCAGCAAGGGAAATTTCCTGATTATAATTTTTATTAATATATTCCCGGACTTCTTTGACCACATCTCGTTTTTCGGAAACATTCTGTTTCAGCATCAATTCATTCATACCACATATCACATTAATAATCCAGTTTTGGAACTGTTCCATTGTACTGAATTTGGAGATACTTTCCAAAGATAAAATATTTTTCCCAAAATATTCATTCATCTGGATCTGCATAAATGGCATTTTGCGTATTCCTAAAAGAATCAAATTCAATGCAATTATCTGCAAATTATCCGGGCTTAATTTTCTATCTTCCTTTATATTTTGAAATATCTTTTCAATAACTCTCCTGCATCCCTCATTATCCATCTCATTGATACATTTTTCCAACTCCAACATTTCTTTTTCTGAAATCTGTGCAGGTTTTAAATCAATATTACGAATTTCATCATAGCTTGTGGAGCTCTCCGGTCCGTTTACCATCTTGTAATTTAAAGCGCACATTGCTTCTTCATAAGATTTCTTTATACCGCAGGTTTTCTTATGCCACAATCCTATTCCGGTACATACCGTTCCCATCGCCTCGCCCTGTTCCTGTTTAAAAAAACGTATTTTACTCATAAGCGTTTTTACTTTTCGTAATTCCGTTTGTTTTGGGGAACCTAAAATTACAACACATTGATTTTTCTTATATTCCGGCAAAACTTCGAAATCATATTGATTTCCAATAATTATCTGACATTGTTTCTGTAAATCGTTATAAATATCTGTCACTATTTCCGACCGGCTTTCCGGATTTCCACTATTAAACTCGAAAACGGCACATAGAAAAGATTGATTTCGGAAAAAATCCATCTGCTGAATCTGCAAATGCTCCATTGAAACCTTTCTGTCTTCGAGAATATCCCTCAAATAATATTCTTTCATGCTCTGGGAATATTCTCCGACGGTCTCCTGCAATTCTTCCACCAGACTTGTATGCTGTTTTTCCTCCAAAATGCTGGCACATACCTTTTCAATAATCCGATACAATTCGTCCTCTTCCACCGGCTTAGTTATGTAATCTTCAACGCCAAGGATGATAGCTTGTTTTGCATATTCAAATTCCGCATATCCGCTTAAAATAACATATTTGGCATCCACCCCTTCTTCCTTCAGCTTCCGGATCATCTCTATTCCATCCATCTCATACATTCTTATATCTGTAAGAACAATGTCTGGTTTTTCCTTCAAAGCAATCCGGTATCCGTCTGTTCCATCATAAGCTGTTGCAATCACTCTGCAATCAGGCAGGCCACGCTCAATCAGAAGCTTAAGTCCATCTGCAATCAACTCTTCGTCATCTACTATCAATATGCGATACATTACCTTTCCCCTTCATTTCTTCCTTCGTAGAAAAACCAATCAAACTCTGCATAATCATCATATGCTGTCCCGTTTCCACTCGCAAACATACCGATATAACTTCCTACATAACCACCTGCAGTTTCACTTCCAAGGTAACCACCGTCCAAAACTGCCATCTTTATCTTATTGCCTTGTGAATCCACAACGGAAAGAGTATATTCCTGTCCCTGGGCCTCCATCACCAAAATCGCTTCCGGTTCGTTCCATTCCTTCTCATTTAAAATTATCTCACAAAGTTCTGCCGTACTTTTTTTACTGACCAAAGACGCCTCAAGCGAATGATATGCCTGCAATGCACGGACCACTGTTTCACCGTTTTCCCGTCTTCCAAGTTCTATTCGCATTTGCTGATGTTTATTTTGCAGAATGACCATTCCCGCCGTCTGATTTTCCCTTGGCACAAAACAAAGTTTGGCTCCTGCCACAAAAGACATATGTTGCTGACGTCTCCCAAGAAATCCAATTGACTGTGGTTGAACCGGACGTAAAGATTCTCCCGCATATTTCATGATACCCTTTCCTATAGGTTTATCATAAAGTTTGATTTTCAAATGGCTATTTTCTATCCTGACAGTATCTTTGTCCGGTGTTCCGAGGAAATTCCACTGATATGAAAGCCTTTCTTCATCAAAATCATCTTTTATACGTTCCGCCCCTGCTTCAAATACAGGCAGTTCCGGTCCTTCGTACTCAAATTGAATACTGCCTGTTCCGGGGCTGACCACCGGCCAGCCATCTTCCCACACAACAGGAGCAATAAAAGTCTCCCTTCCCAGATTTTTATGATATCCCCCATAAGGACGGGATGCCAGAAAAACCATATACCATGAACCGTCTTTTAACTGAATCAGATCTCCATGACCGGTACTTACAATCTCCGCATTTTTTCCAAGATGTCTCTGCGTCAGAATAGGATTACCCAGATATGAATGATATGGTCCTGTAATTCTCTCCGCTCTTGCAATAGACTCCGAATGAAAATGCTCCGTTCCGCCTTCCGCTATCATCAAATAATAGTAGCCATTAATTTTATAAATATGCGGAGCCTCCGGCCATGCCGGTTCCTCACGTGATCCACTCCACAAATATATCTTTTCTCCTATAAGCCGAAAAGATTTTAAATCGATTTGGGATATCCAGATCATCGGTTTCCCGTTATTTTCCGGTTTTGCCTCAGACGTACCAACATAATATGAAGTTCCGTCATCATCCCAGAACAGAGAAGGATCTATTCCTTCTGCTTCTTCAAGCCAATGTGGCTCTGACCATGGGCCCTCCGGTTTATATGCAGTTACAATAAAATTTCCTTTAGCACTGGCATTCGTTGTGATCATATAAAATACTCCTTCATGCCATCGAATTGTTGGAGCAAAAATGCCACCGGAAATTTCAAACGGGCCAACTGAAAGCTGTTCCGGGCGATCAAGTACATGCCCTATTTGTTCCCAGTGTGCAAGATCCCTGCTGTGAAAAATCGGCACTCCCGGGAAGTAGGAAAAAGATGACGTTACCATATAAAAATCATCTTCCACACGACATATGGAAGGGTCAGGATAAAATCCTGCCAAAAGTGGATTATGTAATATTACTCTCACTGATTTTCTCCCTCTCTTTCTCGCCTCCGGGGATTCTGATTTCTACCACTGTTCCCCTTTCATTACTGGACAAAATTTTCAGATAGCCTTGATTGCCATAATGCAGATAAATTCTCTCCGCAATATTTTTCAATCCTATACTCGTTCTCTTCTCATCCTGTTTGTCCGTAACATTAATCTCTTTCCAGTCACTCATATTGATTTTTGCATTGATCTCTGCCATTCGCTCCGGACTCATACCGCATCCATCATCCCGGATTTCCAACGAAATATCATTATTCCCGGTAAATCGCCCACTAATCCATACTTGCATAGATACTTTTCTATTCCGAAACCCATGTTCAATGCAATTTTCAACAATTGGCTGAAACACCAATGAAATAATAGAATGACTGCGTATCTCCTGCGGAATATCAATATTTAAAGAGAACCTGTCCCTATAACGAATATTAATAAGCTGTGTATACGTTTCTGTGTATTCAAGCTCGTCCTGAACAGTACCTACACTTTTTTTACAGTCCAGTGTCATTCGAAGCATTCTGGATAACATTTTAATCATCTCTGACGTTTCATCCGCCCCCTGCATTAAAGCCTGCATCCGTATAGACTCCAGAGTATTATAGAGCATATGCGGATTAATCTGTGTTTGAAGTGCTCGATACTCTGCATTTTTCTGTTTAATCTCTGCCAGATAAACATCCTCGATCAGAACTCGGATTTGTCTTACCATATTGTTATAGCTTCTGATCAGACATCCCATTTCATCTTCACTTTCTCCGCGAAGCATCATCTGGTAATTGCCCTCTTCCACTTGTTTCATGCTCTTTTGAAGATCTTTCATAGGCTTTGACAGTGTTCTGCTTAAAAACCAGGAAACCGCAATTGCTCCCCCTGCACACACCATCAGCCCGATTACTGTAACATAATGGATTTTTTTAATTTTCATCAGAAAACGGCTTCTGGGAATGATGGCATTTACCTGCAAATGTCCTCGATCCGTCTCATTGGACATAACTATATAATCCTCAGGATTTTTATTATATAACGGTGATTCTTTCTGCATTGCCTGCTGCCATGTAGTTAAGCCGCTGCTTACATCCGAATCATACAGAATTCTGCCATTTTCATTTGTCACATTGATAATAATATTATAATTATTCCGTGCCAAAAGAAAATCGTCATTCAATTCAACGAGTTCAGAGGGATCAATATTAATTAAAACGATTCCTATAAATTTTCCTCCATAGTCATAGATTTTTCTGGCAATCGTTACCACAATCCGATCCTGCTGTCTATCATAATAGGTACAATTATGTGCTTCTGTAATGTATAAAGTGTCCTTACACTCCAGAATATCCTGATACCACGACTCTTGTACCATTTCGTCCCAGTTCATAGAAGCATTTTCCTGATTAAACTGATAAAACTCTCCATATTCCGTCACCATGGCAATTCCTTCAATATCTGGTTTCAAGGTTACCAGACGCATCATAACTTTCCGAAGATATATCTGTTGATCTATTCTTTCAGACAAAGATTGATTGGGCGTTCCGAGACTGATTATCACTTCTTCATCTGTCAGCATAGACTTCGTTATTCTATCATATTCATTCAAAAAATTATTCAGGTTATTAACTATCTGCGAATTAAACACGGAGGCATATTCCATGGATGTTTCCTCCAGACTGCGTGCTGAAAAATTATAGACCAGTGTACCTACTGCCGTCACCGGAATCAGACAGACTGCAAGAAAACAAATCATCATTTTATTATGAATTTTCATATTTCGAATTATTTTTTTCATTGGAAACCTCTTTTTATTGTTCTCTTACCTTCATAATATCTCCCAGTGCCGGCAAATACAAATCCTTTCCGGCCGGTGCTGATCCACGCTCCGATATCCTTCTCAAACTGCTTATTTGTTATGAATACACAAATAACTGCACTCTTAATAAAACAGGTCTGTCATACTGCATAAAGACCGTTTCATCACCATTCAGTCTTCTTCCCGGTCTCCAGGACTCATTTTCAAATCTGCCTTCTTCCATTAAAAGTATATCTATGTTCGGCTGATTGGAAGCAGCTGAAAAAAAGCTCAGACTACAATGATTTGCCAACAGGTAAAACTCTTCTTCCCCGGTTTTTAATGCCATGCACACTCCATTTTGCATTGTCAATTCCGGATTTACGAAATTTGCTTTTATTCCAACGGAATCGAATACCATTTCGGATGCACCACATTCACTGCTTATTGCCTGAAGATTTTCCGTCCCGTATTTTTCTGTCAATAATGGCATCATTTCACGCAGTGTTTTAGTATACCATGCATATTCTTCTATATTCTGAGATACATTCAATGCCGGATCCGTCACATCCATGCCAAAAAGATACCCCTGATGTGCCGTCATTGGTTTGCCCATATCTTCAAAACCAAAAGGTGCATAGCATACCGCATGAAAATGTCCGATGGTATATACCTGCCTTGCCCCGGCATAACTGTGGGTTGCACATTCCGGAATATATAGTGGCCGGTTTCTACGAACAAATTCTTCACAGACTTCGCAAAAATTGGGAACATATATATCCGGGCAATACACATCAATAGATGGCGCACAAAAATCCCATACTTCATGCATTTTTGATACAGGACCGCCTGAGGGGTACCGTCCGGCTTCTTCACCATTCTTATCCAGCCAGCAATTTACTGTCATCGGAAGCGGATATTCACGCTTTCCTGCTGCCGCAACAACCTCTGTAAAACGAGAAATATAATACGCACTGAAAATTTCTTCTGCGACATTTCCAAATACTTCCTTCCAGGTGCCTCTGTTTTTCCCGGTCTCTACTTCTTTCCGCACATTTTCTGTCATAGTATTTGTATGTGCTTTCATATACGCAGCAAATTCCTCCGGAACACTTCCTTCAAACAAAGCATCTGCTATATCTGAATGTTCCCTTGCCGCTCCCAATATCCCGGTTTCATTCTCCACCTGAACGGTCACTACTGCATTTTCCTGACTGTCAACTTCGCGAATATGTGCCATTAACCTTCCAAAAGCCCTTGCATCTGCATCCCTTGTCGTTTCATACAAATATGATAATGTCGTGTATGGACGATTATCTCTGAATTCCAGTCGGGTCTGATTCTCTCCTTTTACGATCTGAGCTCTCGGAAATCGTTTCAAAATCTTTCTTACCCCATCCAGGCACATATCTACATTCCGCATTCTTCCAACTTCCAAACCATAAGATTCCAAGTTTTTTCTTTTCTCTTTTTGCCTGCTCCATCAACCCATCTACTACAGAGAAATCAAATTCTCCTTCTTCCGGCTCTATCATCTCCCATGTTACCGGGACCAAAAGACTATTCATTCCCAATGCTTCTGCCTGCTCCCATACTCCTTCCATGTACTCCAACGATGAGGAATTGGAATTATGCACTTCTCCTGCCAGCATAATAAACGGTTTTCCTTGTACCACTAACAGCTTTTTTCCATTACAATCTTTTAAATACGGTATTGACATATTTTTCCCTTCCTATTACCTTCACAACTTTCGGAATTGCAAAACCGAAACGGACAATCACTCTGTCTGTCCGCTTCGGTTTCCTATTTTTATTTCTTTTTTTATTTCTGCTCTGATGCGTACCAGGCTCTTGCCGCCTGCGTCACCTCTTCGCCTCCGGATGCATACCATCTCTCTACGAATTCATCAAATTTATCAATATCATATTCACCTACAATAATCTTAGATGCATATTCTACATACAACGTCTTATTTAAAATATCCGCATACCCATCATAAATGCTGGTCGGCATACCATCACCTGCAACAACTTTTCCATACTTCTGTGCTTCTTTCATAGCGCAGACCGCCTGATCCAATGCCCATGCACGGTCGTCTGTTTTAGTTTCCTCAATAAGTTGAATTTTAAAATCCAGATCGATCAGGTTATCCCAGGGCTTCAATACCATATTTTGCTGTGTAGAAGGATCTTCCGGTTTTTTCTCCCGTTTTCCATCTACCGTCTCACTATGCATTCCATCTACTCCGTAATAAAAATCCAGCCACAGATCTTTATTTCCGCATGCATCCAATACCTTCATAATGGCATCAATAGTTGCTTCATCATCTGTGTTTTTAACCACCCACTGGAAACCGATACACTGCTTTTCTGTATAGAATCCTTCATATCCCGGTGCGCTGATTGCAGGAAGAACCGCCCATTCCGGTTCGGTGCCGGTGGCTGCTTTCATAGATTCCGCAAAGGTGGCTGCACTCTCTGCCCAGTGGAAACATACACCAACTCTGTCAGAATTAATTTTTCCTTCCCATGCAGCCTTATCATTCAACAAAGTCTCCGGATCCACTAATCCTTCTTTATACAGTTCGCTGATAAAGGCAAGTGCATCTTTCATATTCGGTGTCACAGCAGAATAAGTCAGTTCACCATCATAAACATCCCAGTCGGGAGAACCTTCCTGCATAGCAATTCCATACATAGCAAACAGCTGATCCATCCATTTTACTTCCTGTCTTCCTCCCGTGGGAATTTCATCTTGCAGTCCATTTCCGTTGGGATCATCATTTTTAAATGCTCTCAAAACTTCCACAAATTCTTCCTGTGTTGTCGGCATTTCAAGTCCCAGCTTATCCAGCCAGTCCTGACGGATTAATCCTGCATATAAGCTCATATCTCTGACATTTGGTATTCCGTATATTCTACCCTCTCCTGTAGGATCATAGGTTCTTATAATATCCCAGACCTCCTCCGGAATACTCTCCCATAAGTGGGGCGCTTTTTCAGGAAGAATATCTGTCAAATCCAGCAATGCTCCATTTTTGATCAGATTTACTTCCATACCATTAACCGGGTAAAAAATATCCGGCATCTCTCCGGCAGAAATCTTCAGATTTAATTGCTGCTGGTATGTACTTCCTCCATTCCATTCCACATATGGCTGTACAATTCCTACGCCAATTTTCTCTTTATACAAATTATATAATTTACTGTCCCTTTCCACCTGGAGACCAGTCATACAGTTCCACAGTTCCACATCCGGAAGTTCATCCCCGGAATTATCCGCAATTTCCGTTTTTGATGTTCCTTCGCCGTTTGCTACATCACCACTCTGTGCATTCCCGCAACCGGTCAACACAGACGCAGATATCGCTCCCGCAGTTAATAATGCAATCATTTTCTTTACTTTCATAAAATTCCTCCTGACTTCTTTTTAAAGTTTTTGTATTTTTATTATTTCTCCGGCCAATTCTTATTATCCCTTTACAGACCCAAGCATCGCACCTTTTGCAAAATATTTCTGCAAAAATGGATATATTGCTATTATCGGCAGAATAGCAAACACAACTGCTGCTGACTGCAATGTTCTGTCAGAGTAATTTACTCCTACCATCGATGCAAGGCTCCTCAATTCACTTCCATTACTGATCATCTGACGAATTTTCATCTGTAACGGGAACAATTTCGAATCCTGAATAAACATCATCGGGTGTTGAAACTGGTTCCAGATCGTAACTCCATAGAACAATCCCACGGTAGCTAATACTGCTTTTGAAGAAGGCAGCACAATGGAGTAAAACAATTTGAATCTTCCTGCACCGTCTATCAATGCCGCTTCCTCAACTTCAGACGGAAATGCCTGAAAAAAGCTTCTCATAATAATCATATTATAAGCAGTCAATATCTGCGGCAAAAATAATACCAACGGGTTATTAAACAAGCCAATATTTTTTAAGGTTAAAAAGTATGGTACTACCGGTGCTTTGAAAACCATCGTAATCATTGCCATAATCATCAAAATCCTACCGGCTTTGAATTCCTTTTTCGACAACGGATACGCCATCAGCGACGTAATCGTCAGTGCTAACAGAACGCCTATTACTGTAGCACCCACAGTAATGAAAAAAGATCTCCAGATTCCTTCATTCGTCAGAATATACTTCCAGGAAGCAAGGGTAAACCCAACCGGCCAAAGATTTACGATATTCATATCCGCAGCTGCCTTAGAACTCAGAGACAAAGCAAGTACTGTTACAAGAGGTATTACCGCAACCATTGCCAGCATGATTAAAATCGTTACAACCACATAGTAGAAAATACGGTCTCTTAATGATTCTTTTACCTTCATGTTTACAGCAGCCCCCCTTCCGTTGTCTTTTGTGACAACTTATTAAAAATCAACACCAGAATCAGGCCCACCACAGATTGGAAAAGTCCAACTGCCGTTGTAAAACTGTATTGTGCCTGTTGGATACCTACTCTGTACACATAAGTGTCAAAAATATCGCTAACACTATAAGTCATCGGTGTCTGCAAATTAAATACCTGATCAAATCCCAGATCCAAAAAGCTTCCTATATTCAGGAGGAATAATGTCACAATCGTAGGAATCAGCAGTGGAAATGTAATATATCGCATTCTCTGAAGTCTGGATGCTCCATCCATGGCCGCCGATTCATACAAAGTCGGGTCAATTCCACTCATAGCCGCCAGATAGACAACTGTTCCCCATCCGGATTCTTTCCATATGGAGGAAATAATGTAAATCGGGCGAAAACAGGATTCTTTCTGCATCACGAGAACAGAATCCAATCCCAGCACATTCCTGATGTTGTTAAACAATCCTCCGATACCGAAAATGTCAAAAATCAATCCGCCAACAATAACCCAGGAAATAAAATACGGAATGTAAATTGCCGTCTGAATTGTTTTTTTAAGTTTCAAATTTTTGACTTCATTCAGCATTAAGGATAGAATAATAGGAATCGGAAAAATCAAAATCGTCTTGCAAAATCCAAGGAATATAGTATTCACAAGAATTCTGCTGAAGTCCTGGTATTGAAACAATGCTTTAAAATGTTTCAAGCCTACCCAGGGACTGTGAAAAATTCCACCCATGACGTTATAATCCTGAAAGGCAATTACGCTGCCAAACATAGGTATAAACTTAAAAATAATAAAATAAATCAGTCCAGGCAAAACCATCAGATAATACTGCCAGTACTTTCTTATATTGTGCAGCCATTTTTTTTCGACACCCCGCTTTTCTTGCTGAAATTTTGCCGTCTTTGCTGCCATTTTTCTTCTCCTTCCCTATTTTTTCGAAGCTTCGTTTTTATAGTTTGATTATCCTGCTTTTTCCCCATTGTCTCAACCGGGGATTTTTAAGTTTTCACCATGTGATTTTTAATTGTTTTCTACAATCAATTCTCCGTCAAAAGGATCTAACACTATTTCTTTTGAATAAACTTTGTTATGTAAAACGCCATGTCCGTTTTTCTGTATCTTCACCGTCACCGGGGTTTGCAACGTATTCACATAAAAATATTGACCTTCGGCAATCTTTCTTCCCACAACACCTTCCGGTGTATATATTGGCGTTGCCAACCCTGCTTTCTCCGATATACTTTTAATTAATTGACCTAAAAGTCTATGTTCTGCTTCCACAGACATATAATAAGCACATCCTTTTCCATAAAAATTGCGAGATATTCCACAAATCTTCTGTTCCTTCAACTCAGCAATACATTCCGCTGTATTCAACTCCAATTCTTCATAATATTGAAGATCCGTTTTTACTTCCTGTTCTTCAAACTTTAAGGTCAGAGTTTTTTCACCCTCTTCTGTACGCAAATATCCTTTTACTCGAATTCCGAAAACATCTGCCAGATATCCGGGATGTGGTTCCGCGAACACCTTGCCGGTTTCATCTGTCATAGCAGAATATCCTGTCATCACCACAGTTCCCCCATCTGCTACAAAAGTTCGTATCGTTTCTGCAGCCTCCCTGCTCATCATCGCATATCCAGGTATAATCAATAATTTATAGTGCTTTTTTATATTTCGTAAATCCACAATATTATAGTCTATATTTTGTTTATCAAAGCATTGTAATGCTTCCATTACCTGTTCCTGGTAAGAAGTTCTATACTGTGCCGGGCTATACTGCATTACCAACATATTGTCATAACTATACGCAACACCGATTTCCGGCTCCGGCAAATATGGAAATGCATATTTTTCCAGTTTTTTAAAATCTCTTGCTACCTGTCGGTATTCCTCGTAATTTGCTCCCGGGACACCGTCATGACCAAGCATTCCATACAAATATTGTTCTTCTCCACCTAACATACTACGAAAAGTCCATCCAAGCACCATCTGGGAACGATACAGCAAAGAAAGCAGAATATGCATGCGGTTGATGCCATACGGTCCATGTGAAAGCCCTGCACTTCCTGTCTGAAATTCCAGGCACCACATGGGACGTCCGGTTTCTGCAACGCGCTGCATATAGCATGCCAGCATGCTCCTCCACTTGTGAGAATTTCCCGGTTCATACCCGGGATACAGTCCGATGCCTGGATAATCCACAAAGTGGTCTGCATATTGCAGATAATCAAATCCCAGGCTGTCTTTCTCTGCATAATGATTGGAAGAGTGCAAAGCGCCGGGGGCATTTTCCTCCACAGTCTCCTTCAAACGCACAATAAAATTGCCGATTCCATCCGAAAAAAAGCGTCTCATATCCAGCCATCCCTCCGGGGGACCTATGGAAATTTCATTCTCCTGAAGCATAATCTCGTCAAAACTGTTAAATCTTCTGCTCCAACGTTGTGTTGCCCATGTTTCATTCAATTTATTGATCGTATGATATTTTTTCTTCAACCAATTCTGAAATCTGTATTGTGCCTCCGGAGAATATGAAATAAATCCCGCTCCCAGTTCATTGCACAAGCCAAAGGCTAATAACGCAGGATGATCTTTATACCTTCTCACCAAAATGCGTGCAAATCGCAATGCATATTTTTGATAAGCAGGATCAGATACATCTTCCATATAACGAGTCAGACTATCCTGTTCTATTCCGCTTTTATTATAAATTCTGCAACCCGGACAAAGCTTATGTACCCATCTCGGTGCTGGATGCATAGAAACATCCAATACAACTTTGATTCCTGCTTTTGAAAACAAATCCATCACCTCATCGAACCATTCAAACGTGTAAACACCTTCCTCCGGTTCATAACTATCCCAACATAAATGTCCAAGTCTGACCGTGTTAAAACCGGCTTCTTTCATCAGACATATATCCTCTTTCCACCGTTTTTCAGTCCAATCATGTGGATGATAATTTGTTCCGATATACAATGCCATATATTTTCCTCCCTATGTGTCTTACTATTTTCATCTTAGCATAAGGAAAATTTTTTCTACTTTGACATTTTGCATTATTTACTTAGATATTTTATAGTTTTTTGATTACCTTTCTCTGTGTCTCCCTATCGTCATTGCGCTAAAATGCACCCTTAGGATTTACAAATAAATACGGCAGAAAAACTTTCGATTCTTCTGCCGTATGCTTCAGACGTACCTGATTGAATTTTCTAAATCGTCGACGCAATGATCTGCAGCTTCCCCTGTAATTCCACCTTCCCATATCCATCGGACAGAATCAGATGATCTCCCTTTTTCAGTCTGATGCCGTTCAGGGTACCTTCTCCCTCTGCCACACTCATCAGCACAAAGGGCTTATCCTGCCAAGTCTCCACGCGATGCTCTACATCAATGCGGTACACGGTGTAGCAGGAGCACCTGATCAGCTGTTAAATGGCATCTTCCTTTTCTTCCGTGTGTACCACGCAGTGTCTGCATGCATCATAGCGATCCGGCCGGCAGAAATGTGCATTTAGCCGCAGAGCATAACTTTAGCGGAGAAAACACCATTCTGACAGGCAAACGTACTTGCACCGCCGCTTTTTTCTGCAATATGTTGGATTGACTGGATGCCGACGCTGTTTCCCTTTCGTTTGGAGGATTGAAAAACACCGTCCTTCTCCCTGATTTCGCCGTCATAGGCATTCTCAACTTCGATCAGAAGCAGCCGCCCGGCATGCAGATATGCAGTGATTTTAATCTGCCGTCTGTCTGGTGCAGTGCGGATACTGGCTTCGAGCGCATTTTCCAACAAGTTGGACAAGACCAGACACATGTTGATCTCATCGATCGGAAGAGTCTGCGGCAGATCGAGCTTTGCACAAAAGGGAATGTCTTCGCGCTTTGCCAGGGCACAATAATAGCCGATGACGCTATCTGCTGCGCGGTTTTCGCAGAAGTGTATACCGAGATTCGGGATGCGGGAAATGGTTTTTTCAAGGTAGCTTTTCAATCCCTCCATATCGCCGGTCTCAGCCAGTGCGGTAATTTGATTCAGTTGATGGCGCATATCATGCCGCGCCTGCCGCACTTCTTCGATGGCAGCTTTGAGATTCTCATAGCGTTGCTGCTGCATGAAAAGAAGCTGGTTTTCCTGCTGTAGTCTCGCGTTGCGGTTGAGACTGGTGGCCATTAACAGGAAAATTGCGTTGAACCAGAGCAAAAGCAAAAGAAGTGCAATACTTATCACAATATATCCCTGCAATACACGACCGATCCTAAGTGTCGTCTGATAGCGCGGAATCATAAAAAGGTTCAAAAAAATGAACACCAGCGGCAAAACCCAGAACACATACCACGTTTGCGCAAAATTATCGTCCTCAACCATCACACGCACTGCATGGGTTGACGGATAGCCAGCACGAAAATCCAGCAAACAACATTATATAATACACAGGCTGCAAGGCAGAACCACGGTTCGTCCGATGGCAGCTGCATATGCAGAGCAATCGCAGCGCTGATAGCCCGGGACAAGCTGTTGATGCATGCAAATACTGCGCAGACAGTCAGTGCAATTGTTCCGGATTTCCAGAGGGAGATTTGGAGTGTTCCGGTATATAGCCCAATTGCAAGCAATGTGATCCCTGCCAGGGCAGACGCAGTGGAAGCATGCAACTGATAGCAGACGATCCCACCACCGATACATAATCCTGCCATCAGGGGGAGAATCCGGGCGGCAAGCTTTCCGGGGGACTGCTTCAGATAGGATTTTACAGGGAAATATGCAAGTAAAAGACCGGGGAGTACGACGGACAGCTCCAGAATCGGACGCAGAATATCTTTCATCTCATACACCCCCTTGCAGCAGAAATTCCATAAATGCCTGCCTGGCAGGCTTCAAAAGTTCCTGGTTGACATATACGCGGCTGCCGTCGGTCATGCAGAAAGCGGCGGCCTGAAAATCAGCGGCATGTTCTAAATTGACAATCGTACCGCGGCCGCAGACAAAAAAGCGTGGATCTTTTTTCAGCGGCTCGGTAAATGCCTTAAAGCTTTGCCGCGTGGCAAGCGTTTTTCCGGCAGTCGTGCGAATGTTGATCATATGGGCAAAATGCTCGGCAAAGATAATGTCCCTATAGCGAAGGCGAACGTCGCTGCCACTGACTTTCACCGTCAGAATCGGCTCCGGACGCGGAAGTTTAGTGAGCATTTCAGCAAGCAGAGCGGCAAGTTCTCCCTCGGAAAAGGGCTTCACGAGGTAGTGAAATGCCCGCACCTGAAAGCCCTCCAGTGCATGATCGGTAGATGTTGTGGTGAAGATCAGAAAGCAGTCTGCATCCGTCTTCCGAAGTTCCTTTGCGGCATCCATGCCGCTTAATCCTTTCATGTAAATGTCCAGAAATGCCACAGTAAAGTGCCGTTCTTTTTCTGCTGCGAGAAAGCTCTCGCTGCTATCAAATTCTAAGATCTCCGTCTCTACACCGTACAAGCTCAGCTGTCGCTCAAGCCGCATTTTCAACAGCGCACGTTCGGTCTCGATATCATCCACTATTGCTATTCTCATATCGGACTGACTCCTTTGTAAAAAATTCCAACTAAATTATATCATACCTGTCCAACACCGGCACAATGAAAAACTCAGATTTCGTGACGGAATTGAGGGTTTCGTGCCAAACGGCTTGAAAAGCGTTTGCATATCCGTATACTGACAAGCAGAAAGCATCAATGACGGCAGAAAGGAGGGAGTGCCGTGTACCACATTGCCGTGCTGACAAGTAGTGAAACACAGGAAGCCTTTTATATAGAGCAGCTTTCACGGTTCTGCTTTGAACGCGGTCTGTTTCCCAAAATGGACTGTTACCGTGGGCAGGAGTTGTTCTTTGATGTGGCGCGTATAAATGCGCCAACCTGCACTGTGATCGCACTTCCGGGGGTAGCAGGGTTGAATGCGGTGGAGCATCTGCGGACGCTTTTTCCCGAAATGCGCATCATCTGGTGCAGCGATCTGGATTTTTCCCTGCATGCGTTTCGGCTGCGTGTAGACTATTTTCTGTTAGAGCCAATAACAGAAGAAGCGTTTCAGCAGGGACTTTCTACATGGTTAGATGGGAAAAAAACGTCTGCCTTATTCCGAGCGGATCACAACAAACATAACAATGAGGAGGATTATTGATGAAAAAGAGAAAAAAGATTTATTCTGTATTTAGCTTTCTTCTGGCGGGAACACTGTGCCTGTCTATGGCGGCCTGTGGTGGAACGCCCATACCGGCAGAGGACGAAACAACATCTTCTGCACCGTTATCCGGTGCACTGCCCGTGAAGGCTTTACAACCCAAACACGTGGATGAAAACCCTTATATGGCAAAAAGTGATGCAAACATCCATCACGACGGCTACAACACCGACTCAACGGATGAAATTCTGCCGCTCGGCATCTATCCGGAAATCAATGTTTCCTTTGAGACAACGAACCCGAACGCCTCACCCGCGATTTACTTTGACAACTACGGTCACGCGGTCGTGCCACTGCTCGGCGGCATCGCCATCCGTGATCTAAATGCAACAGAGACGAAGACGCTCGGCTATTTTTCACCGATGCAACATGATGGCGGCGGTTACGTCATCCAGAGTTCCTACACATTCCTTGACTCTAAAAACCGTGTCGTCTGCCCGACGAGCAACAACCATGTACTGATACTGCGTACGACAGAGGAAGATGGCAGCGTCATTCCGGAATTTGAAAAGGTTCTGGATATCGATATCAAGGCAGCTGCTGAGACCGTGCTCGGCAAAGAGCTGACACAGAATCTTCTGTCCGTGGTCTTTGACTACGACGGAAACCTTTGGTTCGCCACCGGCGGCTTCCGAATCTATCCCGAGCGGCAGCAGCAGGGTGTTCTCGGCTACATTGCCCACACAGCGATAGAATCGATTCTGAATGGCGAACAAACCGATCTTTCAAAGGCTGTCTTTGTTTACGGGCTGCCCCTTGGCGAGGGCGCAGAAAACGGCATTGCTGCCTCCAAAGACGGTGCGGTCATTCTGACGAACCAGAACTGCTATCTGTTGCGCGCGGAAGAAGGTGTGAACGTTGTGTGGTGCACGCCATATGAGAGTGTCGGTGCGAAGGTCAGTCATGATGGCGATAAGACTACCGGCGGC
>OGKJ01000182.1_pt1 | contig 22861 bp, 19 predicted proteins | sample 1572461 | NCBI WGS metagenome assembly OGKJ01 (sample SAMEA2582080, study PRJEB24529) | metagenome | biome: Human gut stool | place: China | collected 2011 | reverse complement strand
ATGTTTTAGCGGCGCTGCGTCCTGACGATTTGTTACTGATCACGGCTGACCACGGCAATGATCCATGTCAAGGGCACGGATCACACACGCGAGGAAGTACCGTTGCTGGCCTGGTCGTCAAAGATGCAGACATCCGGCAGCCTCGGTGTTCGCTCAACGTATGCCGATCTTGGCGCCACGATCTTGGATAACTTTAATTTCAAGGCCCTGCATGGCACGAGTTTCTTGGATGAATTGAATTAATAAAGACACCCCCAGCTTACTTGGTCAAGTAGGTTGGGGGTGTTTTGGTGTATGTATTTGAGTGTATGGGGAGAATAAATTTGATACAATGTTAAATGGCTGTTCGTCCCTTTTGGCACACGAAAGGGGGTGAAGGTATTGGACTATTGGAACAACCTTTTTTCCTTGTTAAGCAGTTTACTTGTCGTTGTTTTCGATCATTGGCTTGATAATTTAAAACGCTAAGACAAGATAAACGAATCGAACAGAATTAAGCTCGCAAAAAAGCCCTGATCGTACCGGCATACGACAGGGCTTTTTGTGTCTCCACACACGATAGCATTGGACTATCTTTTGCGGAATAACCTTTTTTCCTATGGATAGTGTAGCATGAATTTTATATTTTAGGGTAATTTTTGCTTGTGTTTTTAGTTTTATTACGTTTAAAGAACGGGTTTACGGTAAATGATACTAAATAAACAGCTAAGAAAGAATCGCTACTTTATCTTCCGGCAACACTTTTTTGGTATTAAAATACCAAAAAAGTGTTGCCGTGTAAAAAGAATTAGGTATACTTAAGATATACAAAGCAAGATAAAAATTGAATCATAATTTTAAGGAGAATAACTATGAAAAAAGAAGACGAAAATATTAAGCGATTGTATTCCTTCCTTAACGGTGTAACAGGAAAAAAGACTGTCCGAGAGCAACAAACGATTTTGTCGGTACTAAGAAAAACTATGGATGAGGTTCATGAGCTTTTGGTAGAAGGACCTGATGGGGAACTTGGACCGGTACCTGATGATATGAATATGATTTATATGATTATGAGTCAGGTAGCATATGAGTTTAATGTACAAAATCCGTTTCCTGACAAAGAGAAATTCTATAACATTTATAAAACATTAGAAGATTTTGATCAGGTAACCTGGGCGGATATTTTAGAGTATGGATCTGATAAAGAAGAATTTAAAGTACCAGAATCTGTTGCTAAACTAATGGAAAAAAATTGCATCAGTGGTTTTGAAGAAGTGTTAATTCCAGAAGCTGAGAAATTTTCATACGTACTTGAAAGTTTAACTACAACCTACGATGAATCACACTTTACATTAATGACAACAGATCTGTTGTATTACAAGCTTCTTACGGAAATGTATACATTCAATGAGATGGTAGATGTAGAATTAGGCGATATTTATAAGACTAACTTTACAGATGAAAATTACCATGTCATTTTGGCAGCACCGAGCTTCGGAAGAGGAAGGGCTAATGAATCATCTGATTTTATCGGTAAAGATTATGATATGATCGCTATCCAGAACTTAGCTGCTCATTTAACGAAAAAAGAAGAAGGTACGTTATCCATTGTTATGCCAGCTAAGATTACATTTGGGGGAAGACAAACTAAACAGCTTCGAGACTATTTAATTTCGAAATACAATGTAAAAGAGATAGCAAGCTTACCGGCAGGAGTATTTAATACCACTAGGGTGAAGACATGCCTTATCAATATCAGTACAGATAAAACTGATGGTGTTAAAGTCAAACGATATGTCTTTGATAAGAATGATCAAAAGAATGAAGAGACTACTAACCTTGTTGCCGAAGATGAGACTACATTACCAAATGATAAGTTTGTAAAGATGGACGATTGGAATGTGGATCGCATCTTTGAGTTACAAGACGATGAATGGCTTAGTTTTCAAGAATCTGAAGTAGAAAAACGAAAACTAGGTGAGGTTGCTACTGTATTTAGAGGCAAAGTAGTTCGGAAACAAGATATGGATAACAAGGATGGCAATATCAGAGTGATTAATATTTCAAATATTGGCAACTATGATATTGATTACTCTTCGCTTGAATCATTCAAAGAAGAACCGCGGAAGGTAGCAAATTATATTTTGCAAGACGGCGATCTATTAATTCCAGCAAGAGGCACTGCAATTCGGGTAGCAATTTTTAAAGAACAGTCATATCCATGTATTGCTTCTTCAAATGTAATTGTGATTCGTGCAAAAAATAAGGAGCTGAACCCGGTATACTTGAAAGTCTTTTTCGATAGTTCATTAGGTCGCAAAATACTTCTGTTACACCAACAGGGCACGTACATTATGAATATTAGTTATAAAGAGCTTAATAATGTAGAAATACCATTTTTACCATCTGAAGAACAGCAAACCATAGCTGATGAATACACCGCTGGACTAGAGGAGTATAGAAAAGCAATGCAGGCGGCAGAGTATAAATGGTCAACAACGTTAGAAAGGTTGCAGAGTAAATTTTAGAATAACTTAACTTGGCAACTTTTTAGGAATATTTCAGAAGGGGCAATGATAATGACGACTCCATTTAAGAGATTGTTACTTGATTTTTTAGAGCATTATAGTGAAATCAAGCAGCTAAAAATGAAATCTGAAAAAGTAACGGAGTATAGAGAACAATTAAATAAAGACATCAGAAGTGTTTTTGGTGATCAGTGTAATAAGAAAAGTAATACTCCTTATTTTGTAAAATATTCTTTAGGTCAGGGGAATTTTGCAATTATTCCGTGGATTGCAGTATTTGATCGTAAAATTTCTGAAAAAGCTTCAGGTGGATACGATATTGTATATCTTTTTAAAGAAGATATGTCAGGGGTTTATCTGTCGCTCAATCAAGGAATTACAATTTTTAAAAAATATGCTAATCATAAGGAAGAGTTTATCTTAAAAGTAGTCCATTATTGGCAGTCTACGATAGACAGTATAAGTAATGATAATAGTGCAAGATTAACGATTAGTCCCATTAAACTTAGTAATAAGAAAGGGCGTCCTAAAGATTACGAATTAGGAAATATGTATAGTCGGTACTACAGTATTGAGGACTTAAAAAATATTACGGATGAACAACTTAAAGATGATCTAGAGAGAATGAAAAAGTCTTTGTCAGATATTAAATTTAAAATTGACAAAGACTTCCACCAGAGTTTTGAGGATGCAAACCAATATATCATCGAAAGTGAAAGTAGTCATGAAAGTTCTGATGAAAAGGCTAAAGATCTCAATACATCTTCCCAAGAAAGGTCAACATTAGGAGAGGAAGAGGATCCGCCAAAGAACTTAAAATTTCAAAAAAATCAGCGAATGGCTAAGAAGATTGACTATGTTGCGCAAAGTGAGCGAAATGCTAAAACAGGACTGAATGCTGAAAACATAGTAATGGAGAATGAGCGGAAATTTTTAATGAGTAATGCTCGATTAAAAAAGTATATCAAATACTTAAAACATGTTTCTCAAGAAGATGGAGATGGCGCAGGATATGATATTATCTCCTATCGCCTCAATAAAAAATAATAGGGTGGAGAAACATTATATTGAAGTTAAGGCGACCAATATATCAAAAGGCACACCTTTCTATATGACAGAAAATGAGAGGAGTATAGCCGAAAACCTCGGAGGTAAGTATTCTATTTACCGTCTTTATCCAAGCCAAAAAGATGATAAAGCTTATGATTACTATGTTATTGATGATCCAATAAATACAAATGCGGTGCAGCTTGAACCAACAATGTATAGAGTACTTCCTAAATTATAAAAATAAGCATGCTATAACGATACGAGTTGAAGAATTCCTGAAAATGATATGAAAACTATAAATGGAGTTCACATGGCTGCTCCTTATAGGGCTTATAACCATAATATGTTAGAAAGCTATACAGCTGGAAACTGGCATGATGATCTGTTAATTCAGTTTATTAATTATTATGAAGTTGATGAATATCTTTTTAACTTTGTTCCAAACGGATTGCTTTTCCAGAAAGTATAAGAAGAAATTGCTAATCCTAAGTTTTCATATATTGACAAAAGTAATGTTTTAGCATTGGCACAATTAATTGCTGAATTGAATAAAAAACGATAAAGAGGTAAATTCATTAAAGATGGTCTTTGCTCAGTATGTTAAATATAATGATCTGAAACAATCACTTTCTGATGAATTAATTATTATCGCGATGAGCTACCTTTTTTTATGCAAAACATATCTGAACCTAATCAGATAAAATTTAGTATTAATATTCTTCAAATAAGCTATAAATATATGGAAAAATGGCTAGAAAATTATATGTGGTTAGAAATTGTTTGGTTCATAACAAAGATGGAGAAAATCATTTTGACTCGTTAACTGATGATGAGTCATTAAGAAAAGAAGTTCCACTTAATGAAAGCAATCGAGGAAACCGTTATCATTAAATGCAGAATAACTATTTAATTAATGGAGATTTTACAATGGCAATAACAGAAATTGAAGACCAAATAACTGATATTATTAACCAAAATAACAAGGATGAATTTATCTATGATTTTTTAAGTGTATATGATTTCCCGAAGGCAACAATCACAAAGTTACGGAAAGGTACTAATAACTTAGCAAAAGAGTCAGGAGCGGTTTATCTTAAAAATCGTTTGTATTATCGGCAAGTAGCAGCAGATAATAATTTGATGCAACACTTTGCTGACCTGAAACAAAAGGTAGAGCAGCTGGGTGCTAAACCACGTTATATTATGGTGACGGATTTCAAGAACGTTCTCGCTGAAGATACTAAGACTAGTGATACATTAGATGTCGAATTTGAACGACTACCACAAAAATTCGAGTTCTTCTTGGCCTGGAATGGAATTGAAAAAGCGGACTTTGACAAGGAAAACCCTGCCGATATACGGGCGGCCGAACGGTTTGCTAAATTATATGATGTCGTGGTAAAAGATAATCCAGATGCTAGTCGTCATGGCCTTAACCTATTCTTAATTAGGGTACTCTTTTGCTTATTTGCTGAAGATACTGATATTTTTGAGAAAAACTTATTCACTAACCGGATTAAGGAATTAACTAGTAAAGATGGTACAGACCTAGATAATTTCTTTAGAACGTTGTTTGGTGTACTGGATGTTGAAAAAGCTAATCGTGGTGATGATACACAGAGTTGGTTGGCGGATTTTCCTTATGTTGATGGTGACTTATTTAAAGACCCGCATGAGTCGCTCAAATTCACTCAATATTCTCGTAAGTTAATTATCGATGCTGGGGAAAAGCTGGAGTGGGACCAAATTAATCCAGATATTTTGGGATCAATGATTCAGGCCGTAGCTAGTGAAGATAGTCGTAGTCACTTAGGAATGCACTACACATCGGTGCCAAACATCATGAAGGTTATAAAGCCACTATTTCTAGATGATCTTCGCCAAGAATTTGAAAATGCTAAGGGTAATCAAAAGAAACTTAATAGCTTGTATGATCGGATTGGGAAAATCAAGTTTATGGATCCGGCTTGTGGATCTGGGAATTTTTTGATTATTACCTATAAAGAATTACGGCAGTTAGAGATTGATATTCTAAAGGAATTGAATGGGATGGGCATTGCAACAATGTACGTCCCTTCAGTGACTCTTGACCAATTTTATGGTATTGAAATAGATGACTTTGCCTGTGATGTAACTCGTCTCTCCTTATGGATTGCTGAGCACCAAATGAATAAGTTTCTGGAAAAAGAAATCGACAATGCAGTTCGGCCAACTTTGCCATTACAACATGCAGGGGCGATTGTATGTGGAAATGCTTTACGGATTGACTGGAATGAAGTATTGCCACATGAAAAAGATGATGAAGTTTATTTGTTTGGCAATCCTCCATATTTGGGGCATTCAAAGCAGAATAAGAGTCAAAAATCAGAAATAAGGAGATTATTTAAGGGCGTTAAAGGTAATGGATACCTGGATTATATTACTGGATGGTTTTATTTGTCCTCATTGTATATTTCTGATTCAATTGCTAAAAGTGCTTTTGTAACAACAAATTCTATTACTCAGGGCGAACAAGTTGCCATTTTGTGGAGGCAGTTGTTCAAAAATACTAGTATTTATTTTGCATATTCTTCTTTTATATGGCGTAATAATGCCAAAAATAATGCTGGGGTTATAGTAGAAATAATTGGATTATCTTCAAAAATTTATAAAACTCAAAAAAAGATTTTTAATGGTCGTTCCTATAAATTGGTTACGAATATATCTCCATATTTAACTGAGGGTGAAAATTTAGCTGTTTCAGATAGACCCTCTTCAAATATGTTAAACGACCTGCCAATGATGTTTTGGGGGAGCAAACCGACCGATGGCGGTGGATTGATATTTAGTCAACAGGAAATGCTTGAAAGTATTAATGAATTTCCCGAGCTAAAAGAATTCTTTAAGCTGTATGTTGGTTCAAGCGACTTCTTAAATGGTAAGAAAAGATATGTATTATGGCTCAATAAAGAAAGCTTTTTGAAGGTAAGAGAAAATCCTATTGTAGAAAATAGGATGGGTATTGTTAGAATGGCTAGGTTGAAAAGCAAGACTATCTCTACTAATAAATTAGCCAATAAGCCATATATTTTTAAACAAGTATCGTCATGTTATAAAGGGCAAAAAGTAATTAAGGGTGGGATTATTGTTCCCTGTGTCTCTTCAGGAAATAGAAATTATATTCCGATGGGATATGTAAATTCCAACACAATTGTTGCGAATTCAGCAATGATTATTTATGATTCCCCCTTATGGGTGCTTGGGTTGCTTATGTCAAAAATGCACATGACATGGCTTAAACAAGTTGGTGGAAGGCTTAAGAACGATTATCGATATTCTTCTGATTTGGTTTATAACACTTTCCCAGTTCCAAATTTATCTACTCGTCGCAAAAATGAAATTGAAGAACTTGTTTGGAAAATTTTGGATATTCGTGATGAGGAAGGTGGCACTTTAGCTGAATTATACGGCTCACCATTAGCTGAAAAGAATCCTAAACCAATGAATCCGCGATTATTAGCTGCTCACCAGGAACTGGATGAAGTAGTTGATCGTGCTTACCGTGATCGACCATTTAAAGATGATAATGAACGGTTAACGTTATTACTTGATATGTACAGTAAGAAGGTTGATGAGCAAAGAAATGTTAAGTAGACGAGAAGCAATTTTTAATAGCACTATTGATTTATTACTGAGTGTTAATTGGACACAGAAGATAACCGCTAAACATTATGATACCTTGTCTTTTCGTTCTATGTGTATTAAATGGTCGAAAGTGTTTGGTACATTACTGACTTCAACTACTGTGGCTACATTATTTGCAGCTAATACTTTTTGGGCAAAAACATTGGCTATATTGGGAACTTTAATTTTGACGACTTTAGAAATAATTTCAAATCAGTTTAATATAGAAAAATCTAGAGTTATTCTATTCAATGCAAAAGAAAGCCTTTGGAATGCTAAAGCTGACATTACTAGTTTGGCTAGAAAAATAAAAAGTTCGCCTGATGAAGAGTTAAAGACTTTAGAGAATAAATATCAAGATCTACTAAGACAAGTTGAAGAGATCCAATCCGGAATTCCATCGGCTTCAAAGAGAGAGATTAATAAAGCGTCTGAAGATATTAATAAAAGACATGATAATGATCTTTGGGAGAATAAAAAGAAATTATTACCTCCTGATTTACTTTTCTTTAAGGAGAATGATTAATTGTCAATAAGCAATACTTTTAAAGAATTTTGTCAATCAATTAAACTCGTTGATAATAATGTATGGACTAATCGATTTAAGAGGATTACTAAAAAGATAAATGAAAAATACTACGATAATCCTGACGATGATTCAGGCCATAGGTTGCGAGTTGGCTCAACTGGCAGATATACAGCTACGAGTGACGCAAGTGATTATGATCTTTTGTATTCTTTACCTTGGTCCACTTACGATAGATTTGATTCACACGAGCATGGTCAAAGTGATTTATTACAAGAGGTAAAAAAATGTATTAAAGAAACATATTCTAAAACGGATATAAGTGCAGACGGTCAAGTTGTAGATGTTAATTTTAATAACGGATTAATTGAAGTTGTGCCAGCATTTGAAAATGACGACAAATCATTTCAATATCCTGATACTCATAAAGGCGGCTCATGGAAGACAACTAATCCTCGTCCGGAAAAAGACCAGTGTAAAGATGATGATAGTAATAGTGCTGGAACTTTTAGGGATTTAACTAGAATGATCAGAGTGTGGAAAAATCATCAAGGGTTCGTGTTTCAGGGGATATTAATTGATACATTAGTTCACAACTTCTATAAAGAGAATGAAGATGATGTTAATAGCCTGTCATATTCGAGCTATCCTCAATTAATGTATAATTTATTCCAATATTTGAGCAAACAAGATTCAGATCAAACATTTTGGCATGCACTTGGAAGTAATCAATTGATTGAGGTTAAGGATAAGCATTTTATAAAGAAGGCAGAAGCGGCCTGCAATAGTCTAGATGGCATAGATATGGATGATGAAGATGAGGTCTTGGATACATTCAAGAGTTTATTTGGATATCAATTTAGTAAAGTTGCTAATAATTCTAATGCTTCTAGTAATGAAGAGTTCGCTTCTTCATTCTTTAGGTCTATTGATATTCAAGGAACCTTTGACATTAAGTGTGTGGTAAAGAGGAAAGGCTTTAGGAATCACAGTATAGCCTTTTTTAAAGATAATTACAGTGCGCTATTCAAATCAAGTCAATTAGTTTTTTGCGTTGAAAATGAAAAATTTCCAGAGAAATACGAAAAAAGTAAAGTTACTTATTATTGGAAGATAAGAAATTATGGTACCGAGGCCAGGAAAGCTGAATGCCTAAGGGGAATGATAAAAAAGGGTGAGAGGACACATATAGAAACCACTAGATACACAAATATGCATCACTATGTTGAATGCTATGCTGTAGTTGATGATATCGTAATTGCACGTACTAAAGTTATCGTGCCGATTGGAGAAGAATAATGCAAGATAAAAATGTAGTTGAAGTTAACTATCACCAAACAGGTAAGAGTACCAACACCGATGAACTAGGAATGCGCGAAATGCAGGCCCGGGTGTACCAACACCGTAAGTCTAAGTATATTTTGGTTAAGGCTCCACCAGCTTCTGGTAAATCTCATGCTTTAATGTTTGTAGCCTTAGATAAGTTAGCTAACCAGGGAATTAAAAAAGTAATTGTTGCAGTTCCAGAACGATCTATTGGTAGTTCTTTCAAGAATACCAACTTGGTAAAATATGGTTTTTATGAAGATTGGCGGGTTAATCCAAAGTATGATTTAACCCTAAATGGTGGATCTGAAAGTAAAGTTCAACGTTTGAAGGCCTTCCTTGAAGCTGATGATGGTCGAATCTTAGTCTGTACTCATGCAACATTACGTTTTGCATATCAAGAGATTGCTGACGATCATCAATTTGATAATGTCATGATTGCTATTGATGAATTCCACCATGTCTCGTCTGACGAAAGTTCGGTACTTGGTGATGCTTTGCGTAACATTATGCATAATTCCACTGCTCATGTATTGGCGATGACAGGTTCGTACTTCCGTGGTGATTCTGCGCCGATTCTTACCCCAGAAGATGAGCAACAGTTTGATAAGGTTACCTATACTTACTATGAACAACTTGATGGTTACAAGTATTTGAAATCTTTTGGGATTGATTACAAGTTTTACCAAGGTCGTTATACTGATGCTCTTGACCAGGCACTTGACCCGACTAAAAAGACGATCATCCATATTCCTAGTGTTAATTCCAGTGAATCAACTAAGGATAAGTATGACGAAGTTGATCGAATTTTTGATGTGATCGGTGATGTAGACCATCAAGATCCGGAAACGGGTATTTACTATATTAAGAGCAAACAAAATGGCCAGCTGCTGAAAGTTGCCGATCTGGTGAATGAAGACGGTCGGGAAAAAGTTCAAGAATATTTACGAACGTTAAACGGTCCAGAGGATCTTGATATCATCGTTGCATTAGGAATGGCTAAGGAAGGCTTTGACTGGCCATGGGCTGAGCAGGCCTTAACTATTGGTTATCGTCATTCACTCACGGAAATTGTGCAGATTATCGGTCGGGTTACACGGGATAGTTCTAATAAGGTCCATGCGCAATTTACTAATATGATTGAACAGCCGGATGCTAAGGATGGTGACGTTCAGTATGCGGTTAACCAAATTTTGAAGGCTATTACTGCTTCGTTACTAATGGAACAAGTATTGGCACCAGAAATCCATTTAAAGCGTCGTCGTCATAAAGATGAACAGCCAACTGGTGATGCTGATATCTTGATCAGGGGCCTTAAAGAGCCATCAACGAAACGTGTTCAGAGCATCATCGAAAATGACTTACCAGATCTAAAAGCTGCAATTTTGCAGGATGATTCAGTCAAACAGGGTATTGCTGCTAACGTAGATGCAGAAGTTATGAATAAGGAGCTTGTTCCCAAAGTAGTAATGACACGGTATCCGGATCTAAGTAATGATGAAATTGAACAGGTTAGTCAATATGCAATTGCCGATACTGTTTTGCGACACGCTAAAGTAGAAACTACTAAGGATAGTAATGGTAATTCGGATCAGTTCTTACGGATGGCTGACAAATTCATCAACGTTGACCAACTTGATATCAATTTGATTGAGTCTATTAACCCATTCCAGCGTGCTTATGACGTAATGTCGCGAGATATTGACAGTGAAACTTTACGAGTTATTGGACGTTCAATTGATGCTCATAAGTATGAATTTACTGATGATGAATTAGTACAACTTTATAAGAATGCAAAGCTTTTCGTTATGAAAACTGGTCAGCGCCCAAGTAAAGAATCTAATAACGAAGAAGAAGTGCGTATGGCTTACGCTTTAGCGAAAATTGCCGACTTGCGGGCTAGGAGGGGTCAAACTGATGAATAAAGATTACCCAATCCATTCAATAGATGATATTTTTAATGATCCTGATGCTCAGCAATTGTTGATTAAAAAGTCAACTAAACAAAAAGTAACTTATAACCCCGACATTGAACATTTCAAAGAAATTACTGAATGGGTAAAACAGCATGATGGTAAGGAGCCAGAGAAGACGCGTGATATGACTCGTTTTGGAGAACGACGATTAGCTAGTCGTCTTAAGGGGTTCCGTGATAATGAAGATAAGATTGAGTTATTGAAACCATATGATGAGCTAGGCTTGCTGAATTCAACTGATAGTCACGTTTCGTTAGAGAATAAAGTCAAAAAGGAGAAGCAAGATTTTGAGTCATTGGATGATATATTGTCTGATGATTCTGCCTTATTTGGTGATGAGGGGCAAACGATTAATAGTAAATTGTTTGATACACGCAAGCTGAACGAGATTAAAAGAGAACAAGAAAATCAACCAGAACGAGTTTCGCAGCGTCACCATATGGATGACTTTGAAAAATATGAGCCATTGTTTAAGCAGGTGCAAGCTGATTTAGCATCCGGGAAACGTCAATTAGTACCGTTCAAGAATTACGAGATTCTATTGCACCATTTTTATGTATTGAGAGGTCAGTTACTTTATATTGAAGCAGTTGGCGATCGAAAGCTGATTGACAATAAGAGTCAGCGTAAGACAGATGTGCGTCTACATGTTATTTACGAGAGTGGAACTGAAAACACGCCTTTACTAAATGGTCTAGCCGCTTCTATGTACGGTCGCAATGGAAAGATTGTTACTGAACCTAATGATAATTTCACACTAACTAATGATGGCCAAGTTACTGGTTATATTTATGTTCTAAAGTCAGAAAGTAACAATCCTGAAGTTAAGAAGGTACAGGAGAATCATTCGTTATATAAAGTTGGTTATACTAGTGGTTCTGTCGAGAAGAGAATTGCAAATGCGGAGAATGAATCAACATACCTTTATGGGCCAGTTAAAGTATGTGAAGAAATTCAAGTAGCTAACTTGGATTCGAAAGCATTAGAAACGGCAATTCATCATGCGTTAGCAAACTATCGGCTTGATGTAGATATTAAAGCCCCTAATGGGAGAATGATTCACCCAAGAGAATGGTTTGTAACAGATTTGGATATAATTAATGAAACGGTTAATAGCATTGTTTCTAAGCTGCAGGCATATTAATAAGGTGCAATTTTTGAATAAATTTTTTGTTTAAAATAATATTCATCTAAATTAGATAATTTGAGATGGATTTGATTTTTGTATCAGTAATCTTGTTCCAAATAATGCCGGTAGAGTATTTTATATGCTATTAATTAATTTCAATGATTTCACGGAGTTAATACGAAATATTCTGATCCATAATAAGCAATTTTACTTGGAGGCGAATCTCAAGGTAGATGATTTTCTTTATCTACATAGTCGTGGTAACTACTTTTTCTCTGAAGAATTTGGAGTTCCGTAGACTATGAAATAGATACTCCGGTACTTACGCAACGTTTTTTGATTCATAGTTGGCCAGTATAATTAGCAATCTCACATAATGGATAAACACAATGAGTTATAAGCTAGTGAACTATAAATAACTAAATTGGAAGTGGAAATCAATCTGACAAAAGAAAATCAAATCAACTCAGTTGATGGTTTAAAGGAATACTTGAGAAAATATAAAAGTTATTATGAAAGGGGAAAGCTTTTCTTCAGAGGGCAACTATCAAGATTCGAAAAAATGACGCCATCCATTGCGCGTGATGGTAACGATTACGCATCAGAAACTAAATATTACCAACAGTATCAGGATTCTAAAAAGAGTGTTATACAGAATCTATCGAAGATGCAACATTATGGTGTACCAACAAGATTTTTAGATTTTACTACCGATCCATTGGTTGCGCTTTTCTTTGCCACTCAACATAATACAAGAGAAGATGCTAGTCTTTACGTGCTAATACGTCCTAATTATGATGCTAACTCAGATGAAGTAAAGTTGGCATCATTTATTGCAACTCAAAAGGATCGAAATCTAGTATCAATACTTAGGAAATTTAATAATATTAATGAAAGTTCCATGAATATCGATAGGGCTAATAGTATTTTAAGTCATGGTATTTTCATTCATCCTAATACAATTAGTGATGTGGATAATCACAGAATGAATGAACAAAAAGGAACTTTTGCAATACCAGCGAATAAAATTGAAAATGGACGCATTACGGGCATCATTCCATTTGAAAATGATCTTTCTTATAAAGAAATTGTAATTCCTTTTGAATATCAGCAAAGAATACGACATGAATTAAAAGTACTGGGATACACAAAGGATAGACTACTTGGCATTAGAGAAACTAATATAAATTATGGTACTTTGACAAACAAAAATATTACGTTAGTTGATGAAAAATGGCCACACAAGTCATATACTCAATATTCTGTAACTATTGAGTACAATGACCTAATGACTGTTGATGAAATGGAAAAATTAGGATATGAAATTGCTGAAAATAGTAAGGCTGTTTCTGTATGGATGTGGTTTAGAAGAAGTAATTCAAGTAGTACTAATTATTCTTTGCGCCTTCATTGGTACAAAGAAGGCCTAAATCGAGAGCGTGATTACGGATGGAAGGGAATAAAATACAGTAATTGGATGCTAGAAGAATTTAGTGAGGATTCATACGTTGAGTATGAATACTTTCAGAACAACTTTGAAGATTTAAAATATAAGCATTTACCACTTGAAAGTGATGCTAAGCAAATTGATTTAGATGTTTCTTTTAATGGTAACAGTTTGTGTATCAGCACAAATTTAATGAATGGGACTGAGCTGTTATTGTCTTATAGGGTTGGAGAAAAACCTGAATGTACTAAAAGACTAACTGTTATAGATCAACAATGCTTAGAAGAGATAGTTTCAGAATCTAGTGATAATAAAGTTGTTGGCACTGTTATCATGCCTGTAGCGATTGTTCAACCCACTAAAATCATGGATTTATATGGTATTGAATATGAAAGAATTAAGGGTGATTTTATTAGAAGATCTAATGATGAACCTATGGTAGTAGGATCAAAAAAATTTGAGTTTGAAATTAAATGATTTCCCAAATTACCGCTTTCTACAAACACATGGATTTTGCTTAAGCAAAGCTAATTGGATAGTGTAGCGGTTTTGGAGCGGACAAGAAAATAGCATGCACACGCCGATACGAAGGCATTTATGAATGTGTAATGGGTGGCTGTAGAATGTAAGAAATCGTTGGAACAAGCTGCAGGATGCCTACTACAAGCTTGATGCGGAAAACTCGCAGAATACCAACCTGGCTAAAAGCGATCGTGCCGAAACCTAACGCCACGTGAATGCTTCTTGCTGATGAGATTTGATGAAGAACAGTTTGATGCTTTAAAGGATAATAACTTCAGCGTTCGTTCAAATAAAAACATGCTGAGCAATGCCAAAATGATTAAACTGGCAGGCAACAGCATCGTGGTGCAAGTCCTTGAAGCGATCTTTAACCAGGTAGTGGAAATTGATCAGATAATGGGATAGAGATAGAAGGAGTGTCTAAATACGAAAATAAAGCTAAGAAGGTTGTCGCTAAAGTCTTTAAAAAATTTTGCATCTCAGATTGCATCTTGTATTCCGCTAAACGGTTCCAACATGTTGATTAAATCGATTCCGTTGGTTATGTCACTGATTGTTGCCACAGCGGATACTTATGAGGAATACAAGGCAGATGAACAATTTGAACGGCTTGAGCTAAGACTTCAAAAAGTAGAAGCTGATGTTGAAACGTTTAAAGAAAAACTAGCTGAGCTTGATGAGACCGATAAACAGTATATAAGTCATACTGTGACAGATATTTTGCAAAGCTATGGCGTTGAAGTCTACCCTATGAGAAGAGAATTTTTGGCTAATATGCTTATTCATGACATTAAGGCGTTTAACAATGATGATTTTGATGCTTATGAAAGTCAGCTTATCCAAAAAGTATTTAATCGAGTAGCTGATGTAGATATTCTGATGCTTGGTCTGTTTAATAAGACTTATGGTGATGGGTCAGAGCGAATGAATAAGATCTTAGATGATTTGCAAAGCAGATTTGAATCTGAGTGCAAGGACCTGGGAACACGAGTGAAAATTAAAAGCGTTATAGAGGACTGCTTATCAAATCAGCTATTTGAACAAAAGCTAGTGGAAAAGGACGGAACGCATCCCTCATCTTTATCAGCAGCCGAAGATAATAAAGCGCTTGAGATTTCAAGCTTGGGCAACTCATTGCTCAGCTATGTCGGGAACTTGTCTTTAATAAAAAGCGATGAAGATAAATGACTTTAAAATATCGGGTGTCCAGACTTGGCGCTCGATATTTTTAGAAAAAGAAACTTTGGTACTTTCAAAAATCATTTTAGCCATGTGTAATATTTGGCAGTACATGCTGTAACCAACGCGTGATATTTGAGTAACAAAATAGAAGCACAATCGAAAGAAACAATACTACTGTCGTATCCCCATCACTGATGGGCCACAGGCTTGCCGGTGGTAGATTATCCTTATGCTCTTTAACTGGTTGGGAAAACGGAAAAAGTTTATTTTGGATTGATTGATGATGAGGAGATTCATTCTTAAAGTTCTTTTGAAGAAGATTGGGGGAAATTAGTAATGGGAAAGAAACGAAAAAAAAGAAATCGGAGAAAATTACCGGTTTTAACTTATCAAGAGCATAAAAAACTGTTTGATGAAATGAGCGATGTTCAACTAAAGGCTTTGGCAGATTTTAAAAAATATTGTATGGAGTCATGGTTCTATACATACTCTTTTCTTGAAGAAACAAACTGGGTCTTTAGCGATATGAAAGTAGATCCTTGGTATGATCGTCACTCTCGACATTCTGGGGAGAATTTGTACTGCGATTGTGGTCGGCGAGTAAAATATCTATATATTCTGGAATCGAAAAAAATTCATAAAGGCAAGCGACTGGTTAAGAAGTTGGGTATAACTCATTTCGAGATGGAAGCTGGAATTCCATTGCAGATAATTCAAGAGATAAAAAAAGGTGTGAACAGGATAGATCGTTATCAAGATTCGATTTTGATTGCTTATAGAAACGGCAAACGTTTTGATGACAATCTTTTTGAAGAAACAGTCAACGCAGGTGCGTTTAAAGAAAATCGTCATCAAATTCTTTATAAGAAATGTTTAGCTTTTAGGCAAGCTGACTTGCCGTTGTTTGTCGATGATGAAAATCATCTGCAAAAAGTCTATCAAGAAGCAATGGCAGCTCTTGCTAGAAAACAAAGAGAGCAAAAAAGAAAAGAATGGGAATTGCAACATCCGAAGAAGCAAAAAGAGGAAATTAGACAAAACAGGATGTTAAAAAGAATTCGAAGAGCAAGTATGAAGAAATGGAGAGCATTGTACGGAAAGAAAATTCAAGAGGAGTACATGGCGATAGTTAGTGAACAAGTCTATAAGAGTGGGGAGTATTTAGAACTTCTAAATAGACTAAAAAAGAGAAAGGAGAGTGTAAATGACATTATTGAGTATCGTTGGCAAATGTCACAAAAAAGATTAAGCAAGATCTTTAAAAGTGAAGGCTGGCAACTTGTTGATATTGATGTGGGTGATAAAGGGTACCATCTTGCTAAAATTGCCTGCATCTGTGGCCAGTTATATCCTTGGGGCGTCATCTTGCGGAGAGATGGTAAGATAATATGTTTTAATGTTCATCATTTAGCAAAGCATCATGTGCTGAGTAAAGAGAAAGCCAAAATTGTAGAAAGATGTTTTAAACAGATGCAACGAGACTTGTTTGAAGTCTGTGAGCATACTTTAGAGCATCCAGACTATTGGTCAAAGAAATTTACAAAGGTAATTAATGATAAAAATTATATGAGACGAGACACACCTCAATATCAATATCTCTCTTTCTTGCGTGCACGCGGTTTTGCTGCACCAAATGCTTTCAATAAAAGATTCATTGAGCAGTATCAGAAGAAGCGAAAGCAGACCCCGTTGGTATATCAATGAGTTATAGACTATATAGCAGAGAGGTTGGATGAATCTCTGCTATAGGCAACTATTTGAAAAACCATCCTGATATACATCATCAACAAGATGTTAGGGCGGTCTGGCTGATAGAACTGGTTGAAGAAAAAAACATCAATCATCATGAAGAGTTCGAAAAAATTAAAGGGGATGCGATGTTAAGAGCTCTGCCATACGAAATAGCTCCTCTTCCAATAGATGAGATTAAGAAATACGTTCATCATCATTCAAAGATGTTAAAGCAGACGAGGAAAAATCAGAAAGTAAGAGGAAGCAGAGAGCAAGTAACAAAGCAATTATTGGAAAAATGATACACACTGAAGGGCATCGCAGAAGAGCTAGAGGTTAAAATATTTGGCTGCCAGGCTCGGCTTTACTCCGCGCTCTGGTCTCGGGCCGCATGTGCCATGCTTACCGTCGCCTCGGGAGAGCCCTATCGCTGCTCCGTGTCGCCGAGCCTGGTGATGGGGCCCTGCATACTCATTTGGTGGTTTTGAATAACATCAGCAATTTCTTTTTGGAGACAATCTTTCCGTGGATCTTAAGTCGAAAAAAAAGCTTGGGATCCAATAAATAGAATAGGCAGCATATGCAAGACAGAAGCCGCGATCCTCACTGGGTCACGGCTTTTTGCGTACACAAAAAGCGCGCCATGTAAGCTGACGCGCTGATTAAACAATTCTGTATTCTTAGTTTTGATTCTTTAACTCAGCTTCACTCTTTAATTGGGATGCATATTTAGCGATCTCAGCCTTTTGTGATGACGTTTGATAGTAATTCTCAATCAATTCAGCCATAGGAATCGTGTTTTTAATATAATGCCCTTGGTACATTGCCTGATTTTCACCAACTTCAAATGTTGTATAGATAACGTTATCGCCATCACGTTTGAAGAATACTTCGCTTGCTGCATCGCCATTGCCAGTGATTTCCAGATAGTCATTGAATTCAGGCGAAGAACTGGAATCAAGCGGCGTGTTGATGAAGTAGACGCCGGTTCCCGCCTCGTTATTAATCAGTGAAGTAAACCCCATTCTTGGTTATATTGAAGGCCCACCATAACGGCTAACGTACGATCGTCAATCTTTTCCGTTTGCGTGCTTGAAGCGCTTGACGCGGAGCTGATGGACGAAGAACTGCTACTTGAAGAGCTGTTGGTTGACGTAGAGCTGGACTTAGCGGTTGAAGAGCTGTTTTGTTGGCCACAAGCGGCTAATCCGAAGCCGGCTAAAGCGATCATCGTTGCAGTGATGATTTTCTTGTTCATTGGGTCTCCTCCTAGTTTCCGTACACCTTGGCAGCATTAGCCAGTTGATTTACCTGATCAGTGGCCTTCTGGGATGAGACAAAGCTGTTGATGTCCTTTTGACTGGCAGTACCAATCTCACCCGAATCAGTTGGCGTCGTCTTGTAGAAGTGAATCATTCCGTCTGAATCTACGGAATAGGCAATGTATGAGTCCAATTCGCCAGGTGCTAAATGGTAGAGCGTGTTTCCTTTATCATCAGTAACCTTGCTGACAGCCAGCCGAGAATTCTTAACCGCAAAATCATAACAGTTCTTGAATTCCTCATTGTTCAATTTGTTGGCGCCATAGTAGAGAATAGATGATGCCTGTTGTGTAAGGTTTTGATCCTGAGTACTGGAAGAAGATGAGGAGCTGCTGTTGTGGCCAAGTGCTTGGTCGATCTTAGCTTTGTCAGTACCAAACTGATTTGCCAGTTCTTCTTTCGTGTAGGTCTTGTGCGCGTTTTGAGTTCCCATATGTCCAAGACTTGAATCAGATGCATCGTAGGTAACAGTGACTGAATCTTTGTTAACGGTCATGGTAGTAGTGTGAGCGCCGAAATCGATGGCGTAGGTGTTGCCAGATTGCTTCCAGTTCATATTTTGAATGGAATTGTTAAGCAGATTGTCAATATCCTGACCGTCTTGTTTCAAGAAGCCCATCATAGCGTACTCTTCATCCGTGTACTTTTGTGTTTGGGATGCAGAGCTTGAAGAAGAGGCAACGGATTGCTTCTTTGATGTACTGGCCTTAGCAACAGCCTTGCTGCTTGAATGACTGCTGCTTTGCTTAGACGATGATGACGATTGACTTCCACACGCGGTCAGCAAGAAGCAGGACATTAACGCGGATGTGATAATGATAGATTTCTTCATTGATACTCCCCCAAAATAAAAACCCTTTTAATCAGAAATTATTTGTACAATTTGTTTCTTTAGTTATGAGTGTATGCCCAACTATGGTTCCAGTCCCAATTCTCGGTTTAACTGTGCCCCACGCTCTGCTTCTGCGCTATCCCAACGATACCTTTGTTCAGGAGTCATATTAGCTTTGCAGGTGTCCTTATATGCTTCCTCATCGTAGTACTCACTAGGAATTGACGAGGCTTGAGAACTTGAAGCGGCTGTGGCGGAAGAGCTGGTTGCGTTAGTCTTTTGAGTTGATTGTTGGGAAGATGATTGCAAAGCAGCTGAAGAACTATTCAGACTGCTTGATGTCTCTTCAACTGAACTATCAGCTTTTACTTTAACTCGGAATTTGACGGTCTTTTCAGTAGAAATAAGAGGAAAAACATCAAATTCGAATGTCCCTAATTTATCCGAGCTGAAATTAACGATGATATCAGCTTCTTTTCCCTTAGCTACATAGTTTAGATTAGTGTCTAAAAATTGATACTCTTTGAGCTTGGTTTTGTCTGGTCCGTAAGCAGTAATTGCATTTTCAACTGGCAGATCTTTAGCAGAATTATTCTTAACATGATAGATTACTTTGATAACATGCTTAGGCTGTTCAGTTGCTGATTCATTTCGATCACCCGTAACCTTAGCAGATTTTAAGGTATAGGTTACCTTGCCAACTTTCACTATATCGCCCATTTTATAATATTTTTTCTTTGTTGAGGCTGAAGTTGATGCAGCACTGTTATTTGAATCAGAACTTTTATTATTGGTTCCACATGCTGTCAGTGATAGAGAAAGCAGTGTAATGGTGCAAATTGTCATTGCCTTATTCATAGTGTCCTCCCGCGGTAATCTGATCATAGATAATAGTGTTCAATAACCAGATTATATATAATCATTTTTAAGGTTTTATTGATAGATATAATCAGTCATTTATAGGATAACCTATTATATAAGACGTTTTATTAAATAACATGCAAACTTTTGGTTTAACTTCTAAACATATGTGTCCAGCTGATTAATTAATCTAGTATAAATTTACTTTCACTTCACTCCCCACAATAATCATCACCTACCAAGCCCGTCTGCCGGAATCCCTTTAAATCAATGTTTAATAAACATTATAATATAGTATAATTAATTCATTAGGCATCAAAGTTAGGGAGAGATACATATGCCATTGGAAGATTTTGAATTCAAGCGTGAGGGCAATACGCTGAAGGCTTTTGACAAGGCAACTGGCGAACTGGTCGATTCCGGCGAGTACGTTGAGATTACCAGTCACAAGCAGAAACGGCGCTTTGTCGCGTTTGAGAAGTACTCATATAAGAAGTTTGAACTAGAAGAAAAGCTCTGGGTTGGCGCTGACTTTCTCAAGCGCAACCTGATGAGCTCGGTCCGTTATTTTAACGCGCCGGTGCTGGGCTGCCGAACCTATTTCAACAAGGAGGACGTTGATCAATGGCTGGCCGACAACTTTCTACCATACCGACGAACGATCGCGCTTTGTCTCAGCGATTTGACGTCTGAAGAGCAGGAGTGGGTCAAGGAATTTGCCAACCGCTGCAACGAACGAGCAAATCAGCTCAACTTGAAACGCAATTCAGGCGACGAGAAGCAGTTTATCAAGGACATGCGTAAGGAATGGGTTGACTATATCGGCCATGAGCAGGCCAACCGCCGCATGGCCCTGTTTCAGCCGGTAGAAACACCGGATCGTACGGCTATCTATCCACCAGTTCAGATTCAGGATAATCAGCACCGTTTTCGACTGGATCACGCGGGAGACGTTAAGCCGCTACCAAAGGGCAATATGTCAGAAATTACGATGAAACGTCGAGAATATATGGTCAATGGCAGCACGATTGAGTGGAAGTTCGGCAAGGGATTGCGGCCCAAGACATTGTTTGAGGTTGAGAAGCTGCCGGACGACGCGGTCTGGCGTCTATTCTCACGGAAAGTGCGCGGCATCGTCTTGCAAAGCTATTCCACGACCGGCTATGATCTATACCTGAAAAATGGTGGCCAACGCAAATAACAGATAAGGAAGAATCGTCCAAGCAAGGGCGTTTTTTAAATAGAATTTTATAGTTATAATATAGTGCAACCCATTTAAAAACGCAAAAGAAAGCGCTATAATATTAATGAAGGGTTAGCCCATCCCTTCAAAATTTCATCTCAAGAAATTTTTCACCCAATTCACATTGATTTTGTTTCGCTAGATAGATGATTAACAATTTCATTCCGTTTAGTTGATTATCCAGAATCGTCTCACTGACTGCCAGTGGGGCGATTTTTTGTTGCGAGATTAGGCGAATGTCCCGAATGCCTGATTGGTCCGTGCGTCGCGACAGGTGAGATATCCGTATTGATGGTTGGCACGCTGCTGTCTGAGCCAGACGAAGCCACCGTGCCGTGACCAGGCATCATAGCTTACGATGACTCCCGCCGGCAGCATAGCAATAATTGCCGAATCAGTTCGTGCTCCCCAGCGAAGGTGCAGCGGCATGCCCAGCAGAAAGCTGCCTTTTTCCTTATGCCACGTATCACCCAGCTCATCAACCCATGAATCGGGAACGGGAATCTCAATCTTTGGCGTTGGCGCCTGCTCAACCTTGATCGCCAGCTGACCATCCGCGTAGCCAATCTTGGGGTCAGTGTAGTAGCCATGGAAGTCATAGGACATGTCGATATCGATACCAGCTACCGAAAAGCTGTTGGTGAACTGCCAGGTACCGACGTTGGAAACGCCAGGCTGCGACTTGCCGTAGTTGGCCACCCAATCATTTTTGGCGATCAGCTCCGATTGAATCAGTCGTTTTTCCCAGAACCAGGAAGCCATCGAATACACGTCCACGTTTAAGTACTGCTGATCAATCAGATACTGCAGAAACGCGTTGACGTCAGCGGTCGCGTAATGGGCAAGAGCGTCATCTTCCGCGTCCACCGCCAAGACGCTTTCTTTGCCTAATCCTAGTGCGATCGCGTTTTGATAGAACCACTTGGCCTCATTGATCGCGTCTTGCCGACCATCGAAACGCGCGTAATGATAGCCATGCACGAGCAGTCCCGCCGCTCACGCATTGCCTATCTGCGCCTTGGCTTCGGGATTGATATAGGCATCCCCATCCGCGGAGCCCTGTGTAATCTTGATGATAACTGCTTTGACTCCTTGATTCTTCAATGCTTGGAAAAACGCCGGCTCATCAGGCTGATAGCTGCTGATGTCGGCGACTAATGGAAAACTGGTCATAAAAACATCCTCCTTTAATGGTTATATTATAAAAAGACTAATACTGAAAAGCCGAACCACCATTCTTGATTAGCAATCCGTGGCCGACTATAATGAAGACGTAAATAAAAGGGCTCGACGCCTGCACAGCGCCAAGCCCACGTTGTCATCATCGACAGCGCCTTACTTCAGATCAATAGCAGAAATAAAGCACCGTCCCAGTCGCCAAACTGCGGGACAATGCCTTTTTATTCTCATGGCTTTTTCGGCCAGAGAAAGACCACCGCGATGACCAACGCCAGAAAGCAGACGGTTCCCAACGCGGCCAATTGCACGGTTTCCGGCAGGCCAGGTAGCGTGCTGAGCACTTTTGCCAAGCCGGCGAACGGATC
>OGKJ01000169.1_pt1 | contig 24453 bp, 25 predicted proteins | sample 1572461 | NCBI WGS metagenome assembly OGKJ01 (sample SAMEA2582080, study PRJEB24529) | metagenome | biome: Human gut stool | place: China | collected 2011 | reverse complement strand
TTATACAAAAATCAGCTCGGTCTTGATGATCTCCTCGGCACGGTTGCGGATGCTGTTCATCCGGCGCACCCACTCCAGTTGATTGGCAGCTTTCAGGGCTTCGGTCACGCCCTCGGCTTCCTGCATTTGCCGGACGGTCAGTGCAAGCTGCTCCTCGGTCTGCTTGTCCAGCTTGGCAAGGTAGCCACCCAGCTCCCCGGACAGGAGCAGTTGATTGTACCGGATGGGATGATGTTCTTTCAGATACCTTTTATGTAAGCGGCCCCACCGCCCGGTGGGGTGCTGCTCTGTTGGGGCTGCTGCGGTCAGGTTCGGCAGATAGTAGTCGTTGACAAGGGTGTAGTCCAGACCGTTGGCATTGTCATGGATAGATTTCTTCAGTTCGTTCATGCGGATTCTCCTTTCATTTCTTCAGATGGTTCAAATTGAATGGGGACTGTATCAGCAGACTCCTGTTGAGCCAGCTTTTTATTTTGGGCATACTTGCGGCATCGTTCACGGCCTTTCTGCAAGAGGGCTTCATACTCTGCTGCCGCCTGTGGATCAGTTTTAGCAGCTTCACGCAGAGCGGCACGTTTCTTTTTGCGGTTTTCCCCGGCAGTTTTCTGATATTTCTTACGCTTGGCAAGTTGCTGTTCTGTAAGATTTTTCTTGTCGCCGCGACTAATCTCAATTTGACTAGGGAACGTATCACCGATAAAATTGAAGTAGATGTCGATTTGCTGCTGACGGTAGATCGTCCGTCCGCCGGATGCGGAATGAATCACCACTTTTTCTACCAGTTTGTACAGCATTTCATCTGTCAGCGTTTCACAGTCCTTGTATTTCCGAATCAGTTTGATAAAGCGTTTCAGATCAACTTTCGTTGTTTCAACGACGTCCAGTTCTTTCTTCAACTCGGCAATGCGAGCTTCGCAGACAGCTTGTTCCTCATCATATTGCGTAATCAACCGCTGATACTGTCGTTCTGGGATTTTTCCTAAGACGCTGTTTTCATATAGGCTCCGAATCAAAGCGTCCAACTCGTCTATTCTTTTTTGAACTGAATGCAGTTCTTTTTTACTCTCGGAAGATACCTGTGTGTTTTGGTTTTCCCATGCAGCTTGAAGCTGCTCGGCAAATTCATCCTCATTTTCAATAATTTCTTTTGTCATCGCTTTGATTGCATTGAGAATAGCGGCTTCAATGGTTGAGGTCTTGATAAAATGGGATGTGCAGGAAACGTACATATTACGGTATTTGCTGCACTGCCATGAAGAATCCGAATCATACACCACATCAGAATCCCGATGTTTGGATTCAGGGCTGGAAAAGCTCATTCGGGAGCCACAGTCGGCGCAGAATACCATTCCGGCTAACCGGTGCGAGTATGTTCCACTCGGAAGTTTTTTCGGATTCCTCTTGCGCAGACGCTGTGCTTGATCCCATGTTTCTTGGTCGATGATAGCCTCATGAGTGTTTTTGAATATGATCCTTTCTTCCGGGGTTGCAGCACGGCGCTTTTTCAACTTGAAGTTCTCACGGATACTTTTACATAGCACTGTATGGCCGAGGTATTCCTGCCGGTCAAGAATATAGGTCAAGGTGGTCGTATTCCACCGATAGGGGTCGTGGTACGAATGGTGCCGAGCAGATTCAGGATGATACCGTTCTTCATATGCAGACGGAATCAGCACTTTTTCGTCCGAAAGCGTCTGGCCGATTTGTGCAAGACTGGCACCGCTGGCTGCCATATCGAAGATCCTGCGGACAACGGAAGCTGCTTCCTCATCTACATGAAGGGTTTGCTTATCGCCGGGAACCCGCTTATAACCGTAGGGAATACTGCCGCTACACCGTTTGCCATCCTGCATCCGTGATTTGAAAACGGCACGGATTTTATTGCTGGTATCCTTGGCGTACCACTCGTTCATGATGTTCAGGAACGGAGTAAAGTCATTGTCCGTGGGATTGGCACTGTCAACATTATTGTTGATAGCGATGAACCGAACACCCTTTGATGGAAACTGAATTTCCGTGTAAAATCCAACTTCCAGATAGTTCCGTCCAAAGCGGCTCATGTCCTTTACAATGACAGTTGCAATATGCCCGGCTTCAATTTCGGCAATCATGGACTGGAAGCCGGGACGATTGAAATTTGTTCCACTGTATCCATCGTCCGTAAAATGCTGGATGTTGTTAAAGCCGTTTTTGCGAGCGTAATCTTCCAGATACTTTTTCTGATTCAGAATGCTGTTAGATTCACCTTGCAGTTCATCATCTCTGGAAAGCCTTTCGTACAGTGCCGTGATTTTTCCTTGGTTGGATTTCGCCATAGTTTCACCTTCTTTTATTTTTAGTGGGGACACGATATGTAACAAAGATACGATATTTTTCTGACTTTGTAAACGCATCTTTGCTTTGTCCTCGATAATTATACCCCTTCGGATCCGTCACCACATAGGATGAATGCATCTGTAAAAGGTTTGGTTTTATAAAAAACCGTGTCTTACCTGAACCTGATCCACCGACTACCAGAACATTCTTATTTCTGGCATACTTCGGAATCTTCGGTCTACTGCTCATGGTAATCCTTTCTGACTGTGACAGAATCACATTGTTTGCAAACACAGGATCCTCAAATGGCTCAATATCCGCATGTCTGCCCCATCTGGCAGAACCATATTCCTCATTGTGCCGGAACTTCTTAGCGTTCTTTCCTTTCAGGTATACTGCAAGCCTGAGTGCTGCCCCACAGGCAATTCCCACCAACAGATCAGCAGGATAAAGGCTCGGCAGAGGATTAGAAAAAGCCGTTGCAAATACACCATCAAGGACCAGACTCTGAACCTTTTCCGATGCATTTACTCCGGCTGCAATTCTCCATGCCTCACCAAGATTTGTTGCAAGCAATCCCAGAATAATATAGGGAATATTCAGGATCAGCTGCTTTTTCAACTGTTTTGTATTCATCGCGACCTCTCCTTCTTTTTCTCTGCTACCTTCTTTGGAATTGCTGCCACAATCTCCTTGAATTTTTTAAGTTTCTCCAGAACACTGGTCTTCTCTACGGAAGGCTTCTTGACCTGTTTTGCAGAATAATCCTGTAAAATCCTTGTGATGGCATCTGTATCTTTTGCCTTGAAAAAGACTGTATATACTGGAGGACTTGCCTCTTTATCTTTTACAACCGCAAAATCGACTCCGTATTTCTTTGCGATTTTCTGAAAATCTTTCATGCCTTCATCTGCTAAAGGAATAGAAGAAACTCCCTGTCCCTGCCTAATCAGTGTTTTCACTGACTGCTTGCCGGTTGTGGGATGGATCTTATTAACTGCTGCTTTCCCGGCAGCCTTCACAGGGGCTTGTACTGCCTCTCTTAATCCCTTCATAAGCTGATCAAGTTCCGGTTTTAACATTTTGATTGCTATATTCACAGATTTGTTGGCAATCTCCCTGTCAACTTCTTCATGAACCAGTTTTCTCACTCCTTCCCATCAAAAAAACAGCCCGAAGGCTGTATCCACAAAGTTACTGTTCTTTTTTATTCTTATCCACACCGAGGACTCCCCTCATAGTGGATGAAGCTACATGAAAGCGGTTGGCTATTGCTATATCTGTAAGCACCGTATCATCCACCGCTGAACCACAAACCACGAGAATTCTGGATCTTCTTAACATATCTTCTGACATATCCATATAATCCTTGTACTCATCTGCATTACTGGTATCAATTACCTCTGGCAATGATAAAAGCGGACAGATTGGTGTGTAGCCTGCTTCATATAATTTTCTGCAATATCGTTTTGCAGACCTTTTGGCTCTGCTCCTGTCTGCACTCCAGGCAGATGTTACATAAGCCCACGGTTTGTTATTCATCTGCCGCCTCCTATCCCAGCTGGTATGCCTGAATTCTGTATTTTCCAAGTGCAAGCATTGTCATCCTGCTTTTCAAAGCTGCAATCACATCCGCAAAATCCTCATCATCAATCGCCTGTAATCCATTACAGGACTTCATGACCAGATACCCGGACGGAAGGTATGCCTCCCCGTCAATGACCAGCTTTCTGCTTGCGTCATAGATCAGAATATAATCTGATTTTCCAATCATTACTGACGCACTGTTATTTCCAAATCCATCAAGAATCCTTAATGCTTCCCTGGTACTGATATAATTCACCTTCTGTTCGCCGTCTACATAAATTGCCCCATCAGAAGGCATACTGTCACATCCGATTGCACAAACCAGTCCTTCCAGGTTTTCTGCAATCTTCTCAACATATGCCATGATTTTCTCCATATCCATCTTTGTCTCTCCTCTGCTATATTTTTCCTTCTGCCATATCGTGATTAACCTCTGCACGATAATAGCTATCTATTGTTGCCGGTGCGTTATACAGTGCTGCCAGCATATACTGCTTGATGCTCCTGATCTTGGTAGTGTTTTCCTGCATACAGTTCATAACATAGCGGATATGCTCCATGTTCAGCTTCATGAACCGCCCCTTTACCACATTTACTGACTTCACATCCCCGGCAATACAAATGGTCTTTCTTTTGGAACACACAACATCCAGAATAAGCTCCATGATACCGTCTATCATTTCTCTGTCATATGGATAATCCTGTTTCAATGCCTCAATATTGAGCTGTTCCATGAAATATTTCTCATATCCCATCCTATCCTCATCCTCTGATAAGATAGGATTAGTATTATTAAAATCAGTATTATTGTTATAAGTATAATTAGGCTGTAAATTATACAGGTCCTGACCTGTAACTTTTACTGGTGGTGAACTGTAATTTTTACTGGTCCTGACCTGTAAATTCTGCTGGTCTATGAAATTCTTTACATAGATCAGTGCCGGCTTGCCAAACCCCTGCCGGATCCTTTCAATCAGACCAAACTCTTCCAGCTCCGTCAGATACTTGATTGCTGATTTTTCTGCACAGTTCATTGCCTGTCTTATAGTTGTCAGGGTAAAAATGATATACACTCTTCCCTCATCATCAATCCAGCCGTTTTCCATTGACAGAGATACCCTGTCCAATAAAAGACCGTAAAGGACCTTTCCCTCTGTTGAAATATTCTGGAATCTGTTATCTGTAAACATCACCTTGGGAATCCTGTAAAATGCAAACTGCTGTGACTGTGCCCCATAGAAATAATCAAATGCCATTTCCTGTTTCCTTTTTCTTTCTCATGTCTTCCACCAGCTTTTTATAGCATGGAAAACAGAACGATTTATCATGACCATACGGACACTCATGGCTGCAATTCTGTGGATGACTTATAGGTGGTCTTCCACCAATTCCGCTGTAACTCTTTCCATTCTGTCCTCTTGTATCCTTATGTGCTTTTGCCACTGTAATCACCATTCCTTCCCATCAAAAAAGTGCCAGTCCCGTGGCAATCACCACAGGCTGACACAATCCTATTTTTTATAATACTTCTCTGCCTTTTGATTTTGCTGCTTTTTCCGCAGCATCCTTTACCGGAGGCTTTGCAGCTGCTTCCTTCTGCTTATCCTTCAGATCTTTTAATACGGATCCTTTCTCCTCTGCTTTTTCATCAATCTCTGTTTTCTTTTCCTGCTGTCTTGCCTCAAACTTCTCTGCAAGTTCAAAGACATGATCCTTGGAATCGTAATGGTAGACATTATCAGAAAGTCTTTCCTCCGGACTTACCTCCTTGGCATTCACATCCTTTACCATATCCCTGAGCGCATCAGCTGTCATGTCTCCATTATCGGGAACCAAAAGGATCTCATTGATGGAAGACGGAAGCACAAAGAAATCTCCGCCAACTCTTTCTGCTGCCTGATCCATGAAATCCTGATAGGCAATTACTCCTGCTCCGGAATTCTTATCAGGGACTGTAGCAACGTACATCGTTTCCTCCGCATCATCCGGAATTCCAAACATCTCATATACTTCCGGTCCCATCATTTCCTTCATGACCTCATTCATTCCCATGATCACTACTGGTCTGATCTCCGGTGAATTCTCCAGAGCATCTGACCTGAGCTGTTCATGGGAAACTCCCATACGATCCATCAGATTGTTGGTGACCAGAATAGATGCACGTCCATCTTCGCTGCTCTCCATCACAAAACGATATACAACTGCCAGATCTTCCATTCTGTCATGCGGTACGTTGGCAAGCAGATCAGCGTTTGCATCCGCTGAAATGACTTCCACAGAAAGCTTCTCTTTCATGTTCTCATAATCCATAAGAGCACTTACATCAATAGCAGGGGCTCTGTCAAGACCATCAGCAATGACCATTGTTGCACTGGCAAGCACTCCGGCATAATCATCCGTGTGCTCATAGCTTGCAAAGGCATTCTCAATATTGAAATTGACACCCACATTGTTGCCTTCCGGAACAACCGACATAGCTTCATAATTCTGATTTGTCTTCTCCACATTATTGAAGCTGATCCTTACATCATCATAGCCTCTCTCATAGAGCTTTTCTTTGATATCCTCTGCAAATTCCTGCTTAAATGTTTCGTAATTCATAGTTTTCCTCTCTTTCTCACCAGAAACCATAAAATCCATAACCCTGTATTCATCCGGGATGTTCTCACGGTCTCCATCGTAATATTCTGTAAAAGATTCCTGTGTATCTCTCACATATCCATAATCTGTAAACTGTCCCATTTCGTTAATGGCCACATCTCTGCCGTAGGCCTCATAATCAATGTAATCAGCAAGATAATCCGGAACTTCCATCATACCGAGTTCTTCGATATAGTAATGTCCCAGATCAGCATTGCTTTCTACTCCCGGATAGATTTCATACTTATCCAGGTTATCAATAAGATTGATCACATCTTTAATGCTGCCTGTATAATCACTGATCTGCATTGCCGCCTGAAAATGGTTATAATCATGATCATCCAGCTCATCGAGCTTGGAAGCCAGATAATTGAGTTCATCCAGGTTTTCATATTCTCCCAACTTTTCATACAGCCCATCTACATAACAGTCATAATCACTAATGAACCATTCTTCATAAGGATTACCGAAATCATCTTTTGAGCCGATTCCAATTCGTTCAAATACTTTTTGCAGTTCTTCTGATGTGGTGGGAAACTTCACCCATTCGCCGACCAACTCACCCTCGTTGTATTTTCCAAGATTGGTGATGAAGGCTGCAAACGGACAGTCATGGTCATATTCATACGCCATGCAATTTCCTCCTGATTTTATTATTCAGGTCGTCACCTGATTTTGGCATCAAAAAAGCGCCATACCCATCACCGATCCGGTAATGAGCTGACGCTTCATTCTTGATCCATATTCTTTTGCAAAAGAGAAACAAATGACTGACCGCTTTCGCGTTTCATGTCTCATTTGTCTATGATAATATTATCACACCCCTATTCAGAAAAAAAGAGTCAAAATAGTAGTCAAACCGTAGTCATTTGTAACAAAATAGTAGTCAAACCGTAGTCGTTCGTCGCGCTTATTCAGATTCCTGTGCTTTTATGCCTTTCCACGATATCAGACCTAGTATCACAGTAACTGTAAAACATATTACCATAACTGTATTTCTCTGAATTTCTGTATCATATGCTTTCCAGCCTGCACCTATTATTGCAACTGCTATACTTACAAAGATTGTAAAAATAATTCTTCCTGCCAAGAACGCATGTTGTAAAATCATTGATGCGATGAATATTACAAAAGCCACTGTAATGTAGACAGCCACATGCCACTCTCTTGTATAAGTAAGCATATAGAATAATAATGATGCCAATCCTGAGCTTAATACATCAAATCTCCTTAGCAAAAATATTAAGCATGATAACACTGCACCAATCAATCCACCTATGACGGTTGCAAATGTCCCCGCCAGTTCAGCATCTAATTTTGCATTTTCTTTTTTCCGTGCTTCATAATAATATTCATCTTCATACATAACCGAATACCTCCCAGCCTTACATACAATTATCAAATGTTTCCTTTTTCTTTTTCATTTTTTACTTTATATGCTATAAGATTCAGTACATAATCAGGGACCTCGCTCACACCCCGCTCCCAGTCCTGCATCGTTCTATACGGAATTCCAAGCCATTCAGCAAATTCTTTTCTGTTCATATTTGTCTGTTCACGAACCTTTACACACATAGCAGACATTCTTTTCTTCCTTCCTTCTTTATCAGCCTTTTCATTTTCAATTACCACTCCATCATGTAATATAAAATCATAATTTTCAAAATTGCTCATATCTGCCTCCATATACGGAATCCGTGTCTATTTATTAATTTGATTATATACACGAAATCCGTATACGTCAAGTCATTATTTGCCACTTACAGCAAACTGGGGATAATCATGGTTAACCTCTGCCTGATAATAACCACTGATTGTACTTGGTGCATTGAACAATGTTGCCAGCAGATATTTCTTGATGTTATGCACTTTTGTGGTATTTGATTTCATACATCCCATTGCATATTCAATATGCGAACTGGTCAGTTTCAGAAATTTACTTCTGACCAGCTCTGCCGGATATTTATTGGATGCCACTACAATTTCATTGTTCCTGCATAACACTGTTTCCAAAATCAGATCAAAGATGCCATTAAGTAACTCTTTGTCAAACGGATATCTCTCTAACAGAATATCCAGATCAATATTATCTCTGATAAGTTCTGCATATGCTTGTACGTCGGATCCTATCTCATCATTTCCAGATACGATAAGATAAGATTCAGTATTACTCAACTCAGTATTATTTATATTATTCTTATTAGTGTGAATATTTTTCACTTCTGGAAGTGTAATTTCTTCACTTCTAGATATGACATTTTTACACTTCAAGACATGTAAATTCTTCACTTCTGAAACTGTCGATTTTTGCTCAGAAGTGAAATTTCTACACTTCTGAACATCCTGTACCATAAACTGTTTTAGATAAATCATGGTTGGTTTTCCCTGCCCCTGGCGCTTCTTTTCAATCAAACCTATACCAGCATCCGTGTCCAATTCCTTCATTATGGATATTGCTTTTTTGTTACTGCATCCCAGAGCCTCCATGATATCTTCAAGCGAATAATATATGTAAGCTCTCCCTTCATCGTCCATCCACTGATTTTTCATAGATAGCGACATCCTATCCAACATCAGCCCGTACAACACCTTTGCCTCCACTGATATTTTTTTGAAATACTCTTCGGTAAATAATAACTTCGGTATCTTATAAAATGAAAACTGATCCGCTTCCTTTCCATAGAAATAGGATAGTCTTATTCTGTCTTCCATTTGAATCTCCTTCCTGTTTCAGAAGTGCCGTTTCTACACTTCTGAAACATTATAATTATATTTCTACTCTGACTGTACCTGATCTGCACTCCACTGTTCCAATAGCTGAATGATTATATTTTCACGTTCTTTCGTTGAATACTGCGGTGGAAAATATTTATCCAGTTTCTTTGCTGAAAAAGATAACTTTGATTCCTTACTCTTCTTCGGTAATGCATCATTCATTATAGAAATGACACTGAATTGTGTTACATTTGATAAGTTAGAATAATTCTTCAATGCTTCAACCTGTACCGGCTTCAAAAATCCATTTTCCTTAAAATATTCATATACCCATTTCTGTACCTGTTCATCAAGGTATGAAAGATCTACTGCCATTACCAATCCAATTTTCTTATTATCTACATAATCCAATAATTCAGGAACCAATTCTGTAAGCCTAACATATCTTTGTATACTTCTCGCACTGTCACCTACCTGTAATGCTAATTCTTGATCAGATCGTAAATGTGTGCCATTGTGGCACGCATTTTCTTTTGTAGGTCTTCCAGCTGTTCTCTTCAATGCATCAAGTTTCATTTTATATGCAAATGCCTTTTCACTTGGAAGTATTTCTTCCCTCTGAATATTGGCATCCACCATTTTTATAATAGCTTCATCATCAGACATTTCCTTTACGATAGCCGGAATCTTTTTCAATCCCACAATCCTTGCCGCATGTAACCTGCGGTGACCAGAAATCATTTCATAATTTCCGCTCTGATCCGGTCTTACGATCACTGGGTTCAATATGCCATTTTTCCTGATACTATCAACCAGAGTGTCCATCTTTTCATCATCCAACACCTTAAATGGATGATTCGGAAACGCATGAATTCTTCCAATCTCTATTTCCTGAGTACCGGCAATCTCCGGTACTCCCAATAATTCATCTACTGACTGTAATTTAATCTTTCCTGCTACTCTGCTTGCCATAATTACTCTGCCTCCTTCAATACTTCTTTAGTTAATGCCATATAAGCAAATGCCGCTTTTCCCTTTGGATCATAGGAATAGATGCTTCCACCCTCCACACTGACCTCTGATGCCCTTACTGACATCGGTATCTCTGTTTCAAATACCTTAATTGATGCAGAATAGGTATCATACACCATCAGGGAAATATCCCTGGCATAATTAGTTCTGTTATCAACCATCGTCAAAAGTATTCCTTCAATCTTGAGCTTTGGGTTCAGCTGCTTCTTTACTCTTCCTATTGTCTTGATCAGCTGCTGTAGGCCTTTGACCGGAAGATACGCAGCTTGCACCGGTATCAGTACAGAATCTGCACATGCCAATGCGTTAATTGTCATCATTCCAAGTGAAGGCATACAATCAATTATGATGTAATCATAAAATTCTCTCAGCCTGTCTACCATAGATCTCAGAATCAGTTCCCTGCTCATGGCATTTACCAAAGACACCTCTATCGCTGATAATTCAATGTTGGCTGGGATAAGGTCCACTCCTTCCTTATGGTGTAAGATAGTCTTTTCTATATTCAGTTTTTCATCATTCACAATGTTCATCATCAGTGTTGCCAGAGAATACTCCATTTCATCCGGCTCCTCATAACCTAAGCTGATTGTAAGACTTCCTTGTGGATCAGCGTCTATCATAAGCACTTTCTTTCCTTCCTGTGCCAATCCTATTCCTAGATTCACACATGACACTGTTTTACCTACTCCACCTTTTTGATTTGATACTGCTATTACTCTGCACATAATCTGTTCCTCCTTTATTCATCCCAATATTTGTTCATATTTAATTTCAACATTTCCAAGATTTCACGTCTCATCTGCTCTGCCGTATAACTGACAGGGAAAAATCTGTGAAGCTGTTCCGTTTTGAATACTACACGGTCTATCTCTTTTTGCTTAATCTCACTTAGAATATCTTCCATATCCCTTACTGTAAGTTTCCCATCTGCGCTCAATTTCTTTATGCGGAGTGCCTGGGATAGTGACGGGGTACACTGTGCAAATTCCATTGCATCCAGCATTTCCTTTTGCTCCTTCTTTTTCAGAAATGACAACTGAACTGCCGGAGTAAATCCCATGCTTCCGTCATCCACTTTTTCAAGCATTTCAGGAATGAGTTCTGTGATTTTGATATACCTCTGAACCTGTTTGGGGCTGTCCCCACATTCCTCTCCAATCAGCTCAATGCTTTTCTTTCCCAAATTATGGTCTACCTGACCACATTTTCTTCTTCCTGCCTTCCTTTTGATTGCTTCATACTTCATTTTGTAAGCAAATGCTTTTTCACTTGGACTGATCATTTCCCGTTGTAAATTTGAATCAACCATAGATACAACCGCTTCATCATCTTTTAATACGCGAATGATCACAGGTACCTTACGATAACCGATCTTTTCAGCTGCAAATTTTCTTCTGTGACCCGATATGATCTCATAAGTTCCATCCTGCCTCGGTCTGACTATCAGAGGATTTAATATTCCATACTTCTTAATGCTCTCCTGTAATTCAATCATCTGACTGTCCGCCTGAACCTTGAATGGATGGTTTACAAATCCCCGAAGTCTTTCCAGCTCAATCTCTACAACTCTTTCATCCTGATCCAGCAATTCCTTCTTTTCTTCCATAGGCAACTTCCTTTCCCTGAACGCAAAAAAGCCCGTCCAGAATAGATTGTTTTTATCTAATCTGAACGGACTCTTCCGACAGGCCTGATATCACAGGCAAGAATATAGTGTTTTATCTCACTGCTTTTCCTAATTTTACACCCCAAAACTCATCCTACATTGTAGTTAATCCCTCTAGGTGACAGACCGGAAAATATGAATCGGTGACAAGCATCCATCCCCGCTGACAAAGTCAGTATTTTCAACCTTGTTTCGCTGACAAATTTGTCACTGAAATTACAATTCTGCATGAAAAAAGCGGCAATGAAACTATCTTCATTACCGCTAAAAATGAGCGTCTCCTATAGGAATCGAACCTACAATAGAGTCTTAGGAGGACCCCGTTATATCCATTTAACTAAGGAGACAAATGCCGTATTTTCGGGCTTCTCAGCTCTTTTGGCTCCGGCTGCCATATCTATGAATTCAATCACTCTTGTGATGAATTTCCATTGTATCTAATTTTGACATTCAGGGCAATCCCTGTTGGAATCGAACTCTGACTTATCACTTCTCAACTTCCATAAGTCTCAACCATGATTGAACCTTAGGAGGCGCTTGTTATATCCATTTAACTATGAGAACGAATGCCGTATTTTCGGGCTTTTCAGCCACTTTGGTTCCGGCAACCATATTTATGAATCCAATCACTTTCGTGATGAATTACCTCTATTTCTTATTCCGACATCTCAGGCGACATTCCTTGAATCGAACTCCAAGTTATACCCTTTTTGTTTCTCACGGGTTTAACCATGGTTGAACCTTAGGAGGCGCTTGTTATATCCATTTAACTATAGGAACATACACACAACTGTTAGTATACCGAAAATATCACGATTTTGCAACCTTATTCCTCAGGAAAATTGATATATCCCTGCAGCCAGATGGATCCCTTAAAACGACGTCCCACCTGAGGTTCACCGTAGAGGTCTTTTTCGTTAATGCACACATCAAAAGTCAATTCATTGCACAGAATCGTAAGAATATATACCTTTTCTCCGGTAATATCATTGGTAACAAGGCGAAACTCTGTAATCTCTCCCAGTACAGAGTACTGGTCGCACTCCACGCCGTAGGGCATAAAATAAGTATCCACCAGGCTGAAGATATCATCCTTCTGGATTCTTCTGGAGATAGTGGTATACATATCCATATCTTCCAAAGTCAGTGTCTCAATAGCATCTTCATCTCCCTGTCTTGCGGCAGCGAGAAGCTTGTTCCGGTTGGCAGAATCCTTTTTCACCCGAAGTACCTGCTCCTCGTCTTTTTTAATGGGAAACAGAATGCTGCCGGTCAGGGACAATCCGGATAAGGTAAGTGTAGTACCGCGGATCGGTAACTTTCCGGTGCTTTGTGCCTTAATATAAGGAATCCGGTTCCGCAGATAGAAAATCAGAGAGATTCCCACCTTGATATCGTCACAGATACCGGCATAGGAATCTTTATCCGCATGACGTTCCACGGACACATCTTCATAAGAAGTAATCCCGCTTCCCGTCAGATAGGGGAAATAATATTCATAGATAAATTTGTCATTATCATCGAATTCTCCACAGACAGCTACACCAAAGACGCCGGATTCCACGGCCCCTTTGGCGCTTGTGTGATTTTTGCTGAATTCTCCGAGAAGAATACCTTCCTGATTCATGGTATATGCGCGATGGTCGGAATTCATGATCACATCCGTCAATAATTCTTTTAATTTCTTCCGGTCAGTATACTCGCTGAATCCGATGGCTCTCATATATTTATGCAAAAAATCACCTTCTTTCTGTCTCTGTTTTTTTACGATTTACATCTTTCGTTTTCTACTTCTGACGCTTCTATCGTGAATTATTCACATTTTATGAAAATCTACAAACAGTTTTCCACATTTTTATTTATTTCTGGGGGAATACTTTCTCCTTGCCACCCATGTAAGGACGCAGAGCAACAGGAATGTTCACGCTGCCATCCTCATTTACGTTGTTCTCCAGGAATGCGATCAGTCCTCTGGGAGAAGCCAGTACGGTATTGTTCAGTGTGTGTACCAGATAAGTTCCGTTTTCACCCTTGGTACGGATACCCAGACGTCTTGCCTGTGCATCACCCAGGGTAGAACAGGAACCAACCTCAAAGTACTTCTTCTGTCTGGGGCTCCATGCTTCTACGTCGCAGGATTTTACCTTCAGATCTGCCAGATCACCACTACAGCACTCCAGAGTACGAACGGGTACATCCAGGCTGCGGAAGAATTCTACGGTGTAGGACCACATCTTGTTGTACCAGTCCATGGAATCCTCGGGCTTACACAGTACTACCATTTCCTGCTTTTCGAACTGGTGTAAGCGGTACACACCTCTCTCCTCGATTCCGTGAGAACCTACTTCCTTACGGAAGCAAGGGGAATAGGAAGTCATGGTAATAGGCAGGCTCTTCTCATCTACGATCTGTCCTTTGAACTTACCAATCATGGAATGCTCGGAAGTACCGATCAGGTACAGATCCTCACCTTCGATCTTATACATCATAGCTTCCATTTCTGCGAAGCTCATAACACCGTTTACTACGCTGCTGCGGATCATGAAAGGAGGGATACAATAAGTGAATCCCTTGTCGATCATGAAGTCTCTTGCGTAGCTGATCATTGCGGAATGGATTCTTGCTGCATCACCCATCAGATAATAGAAACCATTACCACTGGTACGTCCTGCGCTCTCCTTGTCCAGACCGTTCAGACGATCCAGAATATCTGCATGATAAGGAACCTCAAAATCAGGAACTATGGGCTCACCAAACTTCTCGATCTCTACATTCTGGCTGTCATCCTTACCGATAGGAACGGACTCATCAATAATGTTGGGGATGACCATCATGATCTTGGTGATCTTCTCCTGCAGTTCGGTCTCGGAAGCTTCGAGTTCAGCCAGGCGCTTTGCACCGGCAGCTACTTCTGCCTTCTTGGCTTCTGCCTCTTCCTTCTTGCCCTGACCCATCAGTGCACCGATTTCTTTGGAGATACGGTTTCTGGAAGCACGCAGATCATCTGCCTCCTGCTTTGCCTTTCTGCTCTCGGTATCCAGTGCAATCACTTCATCTACCAGAGGGAGCTTTTCATCCTGGTATTTTTTTCGGATGTTCTCCTTGACTACCTCGGGATTTTATCGTAAAAATTTAATGTCTATCATGACTTCCTCCATTCTGCTGACATATATGTATGCAGCATTATTCTAATCCTTTTTCAATATATACATTCAGAACCTTTACAAGATCCACGATTCTCTCTTCCTGTAATTTCCGTCCATCCTTATCGCGGATGATCCGGATTATGGGACGATCCTGGAAATCTTTATTCTGAGATACCACGATGGCTTCTTCTCCGTCGTTAGTCAGTACATGACTTCCGGCGGGATAGACTGCAGTAAAACTTAAAAACGCGTCTACTATTTTACCATTATATTTCACATTTTTAAAGCTTTTTAAATATTCTACTGCTTCATAGACTCTGCTACGTCTCTGGGCAATACCACAGATCATTTCATCAAAGGCATCACATACGGCTACAATCTGACAGAAAAGTGGAATCTCCGCTTCTTTGAGTCGAAGCGGAAATCCGGATCCGTCCAGTCTCTCATGGTGATACAGGATGATTTTTTTTACTTCATCTGAAATCCATTCCTCATCTTTTACAGAAGTATATCCATATACCGGATGTTTCTTATACTCTGCCAATGCTTCCGGCTTCATATCTTCCATGGATTTCCCTTCATAATCCAAAGTCGTATATCGAAGTCCGATATCATGCAGCAGGCATCCTACACCGATATCATGAATTACCTGCTTATCCACATTCATCCGAAGTGCCGTCAGGATAGCGAGAGAACTCAGACTGATAGAATGTTCGTAAATATCAGCACTTCGTTCCTTAATATCAAATACTTTTTCTACAACTTCTTTTTCATCCAGAATATTGGTAATGATCTCATCCGCTGCTTGGGTCAGCCCCTGCAATTCTTTGTTATTCTGGTAAGTATGTCTCTCCAGAATACTTTTTACTTTACTTTTTATTGTTTTTTCTATATCGTTTTTTAGTATTACGATTTCGTTGGCCTCGTCTTCTTTTACGTAGACCTCCAGAATACCCATTTCCTCGATTTTATCGATATACTCTTTTTTTAATACTGCGCCTTCCGGAAGAATGATCTGATAATCCCAAGTCATCAATGACTGTGCAAGAATTTCGTTTCCGGTCAGCTCGCTCAGTTTCATTCTCTTCATATGTAAACCTCTTTACTTATTTTTACTTATTCTCCCATTGCCATGGCAAGTGCTTCTGCTTCTTCTGCCCCCAGATCAATAGCACACTGGCCAAGCTTGATTTCTTTTGTATAAGAATAACAGCCTTCGGAACTGTGTACAGAATTGATAATAAAACCATTATTATTCTCATCCAGCAGAGCCAGTGAAAAACTCAGCTGCCCACCCATCTGGTTGAATGCATCGTACTTCACCAATCCCATTTTCTGATAAGCGGATTCCATATTCTTATATAAAGTGCGGATATCTTTCTTATTTTTCTCTGTATTTGCTTTTAGGAATTTATTGTCTTCATACAGACCGGCGATATCCTTTTCCAGACTTGCTCCATCTTTACCGCTGAGGAATTTGTCCAGTCTCTTTTTTAATTTGCTTGTTTTTCTGATCTGAACGATCAACAGGATCAAAAAGATGATCAACAGTAAAATCACTGCACCCATTCCGATCAGAAGGTAGCCCAGGTCAAATTCCCCCAGACCGATCTGATTCAAAAAAGTACTACTCATATTATTAACCGTGCCTTTCTTTCGTGCATCTTCTTTTCTCTTATTTATTCAGTACATCCAACAGTCTGTCCAGATCTTCATGATTGTAAAATTCAATTTCAATCTTACCGGATCCTTCTCCCCTGGATGTCACAGTAACTTTTCTGCCAAGTTTCTGCTTCAATTTTTCTTCAATATCCTGATAGATTACCTGCATGGTCTTGTCATCTGTCTTCTTGGGCTTTGCCGGTTTATGTAGATTCTTTACCAATTTTTCCACATCACGGACACTCAGCTTTTCATCAAAAATACGCTGGGCCAGATTGTACTGCTCTTCCGGATTCTCTACAGCCAGCAAAGCTCTTGCATGTCCGGTGCTGATCATTTCATCTACCACCATACGCTGTACATCTTCATTCAGTTTCAACAGACGAATGGAGTTGGTTACTGCAGCACGGCTCTTGGATACTCTCTCTGCCACTTCATCCTGTTTCAGGTGAAACTCTGTTAAAAGTCTCTTGTATGCCTGTGCTTCTTCAATAGGATTCAGATCTTCACGCTGAATATTCTCAATCAGGGAAATCTCTACAATTTCCTGTTCCGTATAATTACGAATGATAACAGGAACTTCCTTCAGACCTGCCAACTTGGCTGCACGCCATCTTCTCTCACCGGCAATAATCTCATAATAATCCTTACGATCCTGTAACAGAATCGGCTGCAACAGACCAAACTGTTTGATAGAATCCGCCAGTTCCTGTAATGCATCCTCATCGAAATTCTTACGAGGCTGTTCTCTGTTCGGCTCTACCTTTGTAATTTTCACAAGGGTCTGCGGTTCCTTTTCTTCCGTTATTGCTTCGCTTTTTGCTTTGGCTACTGCTTCTTTCTTTGTCTTTGTTTCCCCTAATGCATTAGGTATCAGGGAATCCAGACCTTTTCCCAATCCTCTTGCTGCCATACCGTTTTCTCCTATACTCTTCTCTTCTATTTATTCTTTATAACTTCTTCTGCCAACTGCATGTATGCTTCTGCTCCGGCTGATTTAGGATCATACATATTGATAGGCATACCATAACTGGGTGCTTCCGCCAGTCTGATATTTCTGGGAATCAATGTATTATACACCTTTTGATTCAAATTTTGTTTAACATTTTCTACCACCTGCATAGACAGATTGGTACGGGAATCATACATAGTGAAAACAACACCGTCAATATTAAGATTGGGATTCAATCTTTCTTTTACCAGATTGATAGTATGGATCAACTGACTCAATCCTTCCAAAGCATAATACTCGCACTGAATGGGAACCAACACACTATCCGCTGTAGTCATGGAATTGATGGTCAGCATATTCAAAGAAGGAGGACAATCAATAATAATAAAATCATAATCATCCTTAACGTAATCCACTTCGTTCTTTAATATGAATTCCTTCTTATCTACACCAATCAGTTCGATCTCAGCCGCTGCAAGATTTACATTGGAAGGAACTACGGATACATTTTTAATAACATTTGAGATAATACAATCTCTGATGGAACACTCTCCCAGAATTAACTCATAAATGGTATCTTCCAGTTCATTTTTTTCAATTCCAAATCCACTGGTAGTATTTCCCTGAGGATCTGTGTCGATTACCAATACTTTCTTTCCTTTTGCAGCCAAAGATGCAGACAAATTAATGGACGTAGTTGTTTTACCTACGCCACCTTTCTGGTTCGCTATTGCAATAATTCTACCCATACTTATTTTTCACCATGTCCTTCTTAATGATTTAGCCGTGCAAACCTCTGGACTGTCTGTCCATATCCTCTACAACGATATCATAGATTTCACCGAGAGAAGCACAATACTCAAGAACCTTCCAGGGTTCATTGGTATGAAAATGAATTTTGATCAGTTCTTCATCTCCTACTGCCAGCAGACAATCACCTTTGAAATGTTCTGTGATATAGTCGTTGATCTCATCTTCATCCAGATCTGTTCCTTCAATTAATAATTGTGTATCATATTTGAATTCTAACATTATAAAATCCTCCATTCTGTGATACAAACCACTCTATAATAATAGCATGAGCATTTCTATGTTACAAGGTAAAAATGCTACAAAAAGTTGATACTTTATACTCATTTGTTCTGTTTTTTACTAGATGTTGTATTCTTATATCTATGTTTTTTCCAGTAAGCATCATGTTTCACGCCAAATATGTAAAATGTTTCACATTTTTACCCACTATATCTTGGGTTGTAATGTTTCACGTGAAACATTATCTTGTATAATTTTCTTGTACATGGATAGAATGTTTCACGTGAAACATTCTATCCATAAATATCTATATATAGTGATCAAATAAAAGATATTTGTGTATCTTGTTTTGTTACAATTCCTATGATAGGATAACTAAAAAGAATGTGAGGTACGCAAGCTATGGCTATCGATAAAGTAAAAGAATATTTTAAACCACTTCATATGGAAGATCACATTTTAGAATTTGATGTATCCAGTGCTACTGTAGAACTGGCTGCAGAAGCTCTCCACTGTGAAGGAAAAAGGATTGCAAAAACAATGTCTTTCTTGGTTGGAGAACAACCTATTCTGATTGTAACAGCCGGTGATACTAAAATTGATAATGCAAAATACAGACACTTCTTTGGTGCAAAAGCTAAAATGATACCGGGAGAGGAAGTAGAAGCAATCATCGGACATGCCATCGGTGGTGTATGTCCTTTTGCTATAAATGAAAATGTGAAAGTATATTTAGACGAATCATTAAAAAGATTTCAAACTGTATTTCCGGCTGCAGGAAGTTCTAATAGTGCGATTGAATTAACAATCCCTGAATTGGAGAAATATTCAAACTTCCTGCAGTGGGTAGATGTGTGTAAGGATTGGCAGGAATCTGCTAACTAATACAATTTAATCAGATTATTTTTAATAGCAAATACAGCTGCCTGTGTTCGATCAGATACATCAATTTTTTTAAAGATATTAGAAATATGATTTTTTACCGTTCTCTCACTGATATTCAGAGATGTTGCAATTTCCTTATTGAACATTCCATTAGCAACCTCAATAAGCACTTCCAACTCTCTTTTCGTCAGACTGTTGATTTTTTCTTTGTCAATATCTCTGGATACCAGTCGGTTGTTTAATGCCGGTACCAGACTGGGTTGAATATAAGTTTCTCCCTGCATAATACAATTAATGGCATTTTTCAGTTCTGCGGATTCTGCATCTTTCATGATATAACCATCTACGCCAATGTCCACAGCTTTCAAAAGATATTCAACTTCATTGTGTACCGTTAATACCAATACTTTAACAGAGATATTTTTCTTCTTAATTTCCTGTAGCACTTCTATTCCATTCATAACAGGCATATTAATATCCAGAAGCAGTATATCAGGATGAACAGAAAGTAACTGCTCCATACATTCTACACCATTATTAGCTTCGGCAACCACAGAAATTGTACCGTCAAATTCCAGTAATTGACGGATTCCTTCTCTCATAAGAACATGATCATCTGCTAACATAACTTTTATACTCATATATATCCTCACTTGCTTGTGTATGCTTATACTTTGTCCTAGCTGTTCTTTTTTAAAGCTGAATGTAAATCTAAGGGAATTTTAATATCTATCATAGTTCCCCGACCAATCGCAGAACTGACATGAATTGTACCGTTCAGCAGATTGACACCCTCATGGATCAATGCTAATCCAAAATGACTGTTTGCTTTATCTTCCACTTCTTCCATGGTAAATCCCTTACCATTATCTTGTATTAAAATTTCATATTTCTGCTCTGTTTTTTTACAATGAAATAATACCCTGGTAGCCTGTGAATGCTTTTTTATATTTAACAGACATTCCTGAACCACACGGTATAAGGTAATGCAAAAATAATCATCTGTTTCACATGAAACAGCATCGATTTCTACGTCCATTATATAATCTCTGTCAGCATTCAAAAAGTCCAATAATCTTTCAAAAGAAGCCTTCAATCCCAGATCATCAAATGTCATAGGACGCAGATTGAAGATAGTACTTCTGATATCTTCAATGACATTATGCAATCCTTTACTCACAAAATTCAATTCCATCTTCGCTCTGGCGGGATCCTTATCAATATATAAGGAAGCCAGTTCAATCATATGAACAAAATGGGCAATATTCTGCAATGAAGTATCATGAAGTTCGGAAACAATTCTTTTTCTCTCCGTCTCCAACATCTCTATCATTTTCTTACCATTTTCTGTATTGCAACTACACTCATTCTTTTGTACATTTTCATCAATGTTCATATATCACCTTATAGAACATATGTTCTTATTTTGAATATTCCATTATATTTATCATACAGGAATAATATTATTGTGTAAAACTCTTTTTATTTATAAAAATAAATCTTAACAAATTTTTACATGTATTCTCTTCGTTTTATGACAAAGGTTCTTTGGATGGCAATCCCGCTTTTCTGGGATATTTGGCAGGTGTGGATTTTTCCTTTGTAATAATAAACAGATTGCGATAAATATCCGAATCGGGAAGTGTAAATTCAACCTGTCCATCCATTTTTCCACCAAGTATCTTCACAGCATGCTGTGCGGCATTCATCTCTTCTGTTATTTTTTCAGATTTATAAGAGATAAATTTGCCGCCGACCTTTACAAAAGGAAGGCAATACTCTGACAATGTGGAAAGATTTGCTACTGCCCTGGATACACAAAGATCATATTTTTCTCTGCATTTTCCAGGCTTTGCAAAATCTTCCGCACGTCCGTGAATTGTCTCCACTCCGGTAAGTCCCAATGCAGCAATCACTTCATTTAAAAAGTTAATTCTCTTATTCAGAGAATCTAGCAGTGTCACCTGCAGATCCGGAAATGCAATTTTCAAAACAAGTCCCGGAAATCCAGCACCGGTTCCCACATCAATGACTGTTTTATTCTGCGTAACATCATAGGCTTTGCAGAGGGATATGCTGTCCACAAAATGTTTTTTCATAACTTCGTCGTATTCCGTAATTGCTGTAAGATTCATGACCTCATTCCATTCCACCAACATTTCATAATATTTCAAAAACTGTTGGATCTGTTCATCACTTAAAGTCACACCCAGCGCTTTACAGTCTTTTTCAAATTGTTCTGTATTATAATCTGCCATGTATTCCTCCGCAGTATTCTACTTTGTTGCTTTATAATGTTCCAGATATACCAGTAAAACAGAGATATCTGCAGGAGATACTCCTGAGATACGGGAAGCCTGTCCTACCGAAACAGGACGGAATTCCTTCAGCTTCTGTCTCGCTTCCAGACGAAGTGACGGAACTTCATCATAGTCCAATGTCTCTGGGATCATTTTTTTCTCCATCTTACGATACTGTTCTACCTGACGCTTCTGTCTTATAATATATCCTTCATATTTGATTTCAATTTCCACCTGTTCCACAACAGAAGAAGGCAAAGGATGTCTCTCCTTATCAATCGGAGCCAATGCTGCATATCCCAGCTCCGGTCTGCAGATCAGTTCTGCCAGAGTTGCCGCCGTTTTCAGAATCGAACTTCCACTCTCTTGCAGAAAATGCTGAATTTCCTTATTGGCCCCAACAGAAGTATTTTTCAAACGCTGAATTTCACGATCGATCAGCTCCTCTTTTTCCACCAATGCATCATATTCCTGCTGAGAGATCAATCCAATCTTGTATCCTTTCTTACGCAGACGCAGATCCGCATTATCCTGACGAAGTAACAGACGATACTCTGCTCTGGAAGTCATCATACGATAAGGTTCTCTGTTATCCTTGGTCACCAGATCATCAATCAAAACTCCGATATAACTTTCGGAACGATCCAATATCAAAGGATCTCTATGCAAAACAGACATAGCTGCATTAATACCGGCGATCAATCCCTGGGATGCAGCCTCTTCATATCCACTGCTTCCGTTGAACTGTCCGCCACTGAACAGACCATTGATATTCTTAAACTCCAGAGAAGGATTTAACTGTTTTGCATTGATACAATCATATTCGATGGCATAGGCATTTCTTACAATTTCACAATGTTCCAATCCCGGAACCGTACGATACATAGCTAACTGTACATCTTCCGGCAGAGAAGAAGACATGCCGCCAACGTACATTTCATTCGTGTGCAGACCTTCTGGCTCGATAAATACCTGATGTCTCTCTTTTTCGGCAAATTTAACGACCTTGTCCTCAATGGAAGGACAATATCTGGGACCGGTACCCTCAATAATACCGGCATAGATAGGAGAACGATCCAGATTATTCCGAATGATCTCATGGGTATTCTCATTAGTATAAGTCAGCCAGCAGGAAGCCTGTTCCTTCTGTACCGATTCAGGATCCGTAGAGAAAGAAAAGGGTACAATCCTCTCATCACCGAGCTGCTCTTCCATCTTGGAAAAATCAAGAGAACGCTTGTCCATTCTGGCGGGAGTTCCTGTCTTAAAACGACGCATTTCGATTCCCATAGCTTTCAAAGAATCCGTCAGATGATTGGCTGCCTGTAGTCCGTTCGGCCCAGTGTAAGTAATGGATTCTCCGCACAGGCATCTGGCCCGCAGATAAGTTCCAGTGCAGAGAACAACAGCCTTACATTCATAGATAGCACCGGTAAAAGTCTTTAAACCGGTAATCTTTTTCTTGTGATCTTCGGTCTCTTCCCAGAGAAGTTCACAGACCTCCGCCTGCTTGATCAGAAGATTTTCCTGATTTTCCAGCACTTTACGCATGGCTCTGGAATATTCCGCCTTGTCCGCCTGTGCCCGCAGGGAATGTACTGCCGGTCCCTTGGACACATTCAGCATTTTCGACTGAATAAAAGTCTTATCAATATTTTTACCCATTTCACCACCCAGAGCATCCAGTTCTCTGACCAGATGCCCCTTGGAAGATCCGCCTACATTGGGATTACAGGGCATCAACGCAATGCTGTCTACACTTACAGTAAAAATTACCGTCTTCAGCCCCAGTCTGGCACAGGCCAGCGCTGCTTCACATCCGGCATGACCGGCACCTACCACACATACGTCTACTTGCTTCTTTAGTTCCATAATATTATTCATTCCTTCTGGTGATTACTTACCCATGCAAAATTTAGAGAAAATCTCATTGACCACGTCCTCGTCCACTTCTTCTCCGATTATCTTACCAAGAGAAGCATAAGCACTGGTCAGATCAATGGAATAAAAATCTTCCGGCATTCCATCTTCAATGCTTCGCTCTACCAGCTGCAAACTGTTCAATGCGTCCTGAAGAGCTTCTTTATGTCTGAGGTTGGTGATTACCAATTCATTATTATGTTTTAATTCACCCTCAAAAAACATATTTCGAATGGTTTCTTCCAGTTCCTCCATTCCGGAATTTTCTGAAGAAGGATCAATTGTGGAAGTGCGAAGAATACGGATTCCTTCCGTATGTTTCAATACCTTTGCCAGAGTTTCTCTCAGAAGCTCTTCAGAAATCCGGTTCTCCAGATCAGATTTATTTAACAGGATGATTGCCTTTTTCCCCTCCAACAAAGAAATAATATTCCGGTCATCCTCATCCAGATTTCCGGAAGCATCTACAACATACAGAATCATATCTGCTTTCACAGCATATTTTTTGGCACGTTCTACACCAATCTTTTCCACAATATCCTGTGTCTCATGGATTCAGATCGGAAGAGCACACGGTCTGAACTCCAGTCACGTTTC
>OGKJ01000167.1_pt1 | contig 24533 bp, 12 predicted proteins | sample 1572461 | NCBI WGS metagenome assembly OGKJ01 (sample SAMEA2582080, study PRJEB24529) | metagenome | biome: Human gut stool | place: China | collected 2011 | reverse complement strand
TCATAGTTTCAACTGTAGTTCAGTCTGAATGAGTGCTGGAAGTTAACATTTAACACTTAACATTGCTTATACGTTTGCTTGTGTGCAAATACGTCATAACCCATTATCAGGTGGTTATTGCGGTGAGGTCCCACCTCTTCCCATTCCGAACAGAGAAGTTAAGCTCACTTGCGCCGATGGTACTGCAATGCAATGCGGGAGAGTAGGTAGCCGCCTCCTTTTATCAAGAGCCTCAGATTTCGAAAGATTTCTGAGGCTTTTTTGTTTTCATGCTGATTTCACAATCTGTATATTTATTGTCTACATCCTCTGTTTTCTTCAATTTTTGCTGCAGCATTTGCCTAAATCATGATATGTATAAAATGTTGCTTAATTGTAGGGTTTACATTTATAAAATCAGCAAAATAACGTACTAAAATGTTTCTTTCCACCAAAAAAATACATTTTATACCCCCCCCATATTCATTTTTTTTATTATTTTTGCCCCCAGAAAATGCGAACTATCATGTAAACGGTTAATTTATATAATTACCTATTTATATAGTAAGAACGAAAAAAAATAGAATAAACTAAACTCTTTTAATAGATGGTGAAACGATTGATTTTAGCTACAGTGTTACTCTTATTTGTATCGCTAGCTAATTATGCGCAAAACACGGGAGTTAAGTCCAACCTCTTATATTGGGCTACAACAACTCCTAATCTCGGTGTCGAGACTGCCTTAGGCAAGAAGCATACCGCTCAGGTATTCTTTGGCTTCAATCCTTGGAAACAGTCCGGTGGCGACCAGTCAAGCCTTCGTCATTGGCTTTTGCAACCAGAATACCGTTACTGGTTCTGTCAGAGCTTCAATGGCTGGTTCTTGGGTGTTCATGCCATGGGCGGACAGTTTAATGCAGGAGGAGTGAAGTTACCTCTTGGCATTTTCAAATCACTACGCGACCATCGCTATGAAGGATGGTATGTAGGTGGTGGTGTGACCGCTGGTTATCAATGGCCTCTTTCCAAGCACTGGAACCTGGAAACCTCTGTAGGTTTCGGATATGATTATATCCAGTACGACAAGTTCAAGTGCGGTGCCTGTGGCGAGAAGGAGAAGTCATCTCATGACAACTACGTGGGTCCTACCAAGGCAGCCATTTCTCTTATTTATATGTTGTAACTCATTAAACATAATCTATGAGTATGAAAGATTTTAAGAACTACATATTATTATTCAGCTCTCTTTTGATGGCTATGCCTCTTGCAGCCCAGGATTGCAAGAGTCTCAAGCTGGCTGCCGATAAGATTCAGGTATCTAATGTACAGATGTCTCATCACAATGACCTGGTTACGGTTGCGATGGATCTGAATCTCGATTCCCTGGATCTCCCTACCAACAACCAGCTTGTCTATACTCCGATGATCAAGCATAAAGGTGAGCTGCTCAAGATGCCGGAGATTGTTATCAACGGCAGAAGACAGCAGATTATGTATGACCGTGGAGTAGGGAAGAAACAGTTGCAGCTTTCACCTCAGGCTTTGGTGGTGAAGCGAGACAACAAGAAGCAGCAGACCGTGAAGTATCTTGCCTCCGTTCCTCTCTCTTCTAAGGAAAGAAATTACGATTTGGATATTCATGAAGACCTCTGCGGTTGTGGTGATCTGCAGGATGGCAATGATTTCACGGTTTCTCGCCGTCGCCAGCCTGTAGCTTCTTTCGTCCGTCCGGAGGTAGAGGCAATCAAGGTCCGTCATCTGGATAAGCGCGCTTATATCGATTTCCCGGTAGACCGCATCGAGCTGCATCCTGATTACCGCCGTAATCCGGAACAGTTGGATAGCATCATCCGCACCATCAATGCATTGAAGGAAGACAGGAACCTCGAAGTGAGCGGCATCAACATTCATGGTTATGCATCACCTGAGAGTCCTTATACCCATAATGATTATCTGGCAAAGAACCGTGCCAAGACGCTGACCGAATATGTGCGCCGGATGGTGAAGTTGCCAAACAATCTCTTCACGGTTTCTTCTACTCCAGAGGATTGGGATGGTCTGATAGCTTATATTAAAGGTAGCAACCTGGAGCATAAGGATGCCATTCTGGCGATTATTGCAGACAAGAGTCTGAATCCGGATGCCCGCGAGTTGAAGATTAAGAAGCAGTATTCTTCAGAGTATCGCTTTATGCTCGACACCTGGTATCCAGCCCTCCGCCATTCCGACTACCACATTACTTATAAGGTGAAACCTTTCGATGTGGAAGAGGCAAAGGAGATTATCAAGACAAAGCCACAGCAGTTGAGCCAGGAAGAGATGTTCATGGTAGCCCAGACTTACGAGCCAGGCAGCAAGGAGTTTAATGATGTGATGGAGATCGCCGTCCGCATGTTCCCAGAGAATGAGACAGCGAATCTGAATGCAGCCATAACCCGCTTGAATGCCGGTGATGCAGATAATGCGAAACAATATCTCGACAAGGCTGGAACCAGTGCCGATGCCCAGAATGCCCGAGGGGTCTATGAGATGCTGAAGGGCAACGAGAAGCAAGCTCGTTATTATCTGGAGCAGGCAGCCAAGGCAGGTGTTGCTTCTGCAAAAGAAAATTTACAGAATCTATAAGGTTATACATACTGTCTGTTTAGGACAATATAGCTATTCCTTAGCGCCAGGGCACTGCCCTGGCCTGGGACAGTCTCCTGAACCAGGCATATCTTTTCTAAGTACAAATATAGAAAGAAACTCAAATATAACGTATTAGATGAATTGTAAACCAAATATATAAAAATGTAATATAATTAGATTTTTAAGAACGTTTATAAGTAAAGAAATAATTATTAATAACAACTATAATAACTTACAAGATGAAGAAAACTTTATTATTTTCCGTTGCATTGGCGGGGCTGATGCTCGGTTCTTGTTCAAGTAGTGATGATTTGAATGGTGGTGGTAACAACACAGGTTCTAATCAGAGTGGTGATGGCTATGTAGCATTCAACATCAATTTGCCTACTCAGTCAGGTTCTAGCTCTCGTGCTGGTGGTTCAGAAAATGATCAGTTTAAAGATGGTCTGGCATCTGAGTATGATGTAAAGAACGCGACACTTTTACTTTTTGATGGAAGTGATGAGAGCACTGCTACCTTTGTTAGGGGTTACGCATTGAATACTTCACCTTGGACACAAAAAGGTCCAGATGCTAATGTTACCAAAACTTCAGCTACCATTGTACAGAAAGTTGATGCCCCTTCAAAAAATTATTTAGCTCTTGTCGTTTTGAATCATAATAACGTATTCTCTCTTGATACTGATGGTAAGATTACAGTTGACGGTACGGATCTCGCTGGTTTAACTCTTAGCAAGTTCATGGAAAAAACTAATGCAACAACAGGCAAGTCCTTAACTGAATCAGGTTTCTATATGGCTAATGCGCCTTTGGCAAATAAGATTGGTGGTTCTACATCCCCAACCGGTGCAACCATCAATACTTTAGTAAGTCTTGATGGTAAGATTAAGCCTACAGAGGCTGAAGCCAGCGCAGCTCCTGCTGATATTTATGTTGAGCGTGGTGTTGCTAAGGTTACTATGGCGGCACCTAAAGTATCAGAAGTAACAGGATCTTACACAAATGAAACTCACCCTACTAAGGTTCCGTTTAAGGTTACATCATGGGCCTTGGATAATACCAATAAGAGTACCTATTTGGTACGCTCTACTGATGGTTTCAGCACTTGGTTAGATTTAGCTACAAAAGAAACCAGCGTTGCTAATCCGTATCGCTTTGTAGGTTCTACTGCAGTTGCTCCAGGTTTCTATCGTACTTATTTTGCAAAAGATCCTAATTTTGATACTGCAGGAAATACTGGGGTAACTTTCAATAAGGCTGCAGATACAGATTACAGCACAAACTTTGGTGATGACAACCCTAAGTATTGTTTTGAAAATACATTTGATGTAGAGAATCAAAATGATAATAAGACTACTCGTGTCTTGATTAAGGCTCAATTGAATAGTGGTAATACTTTCTATGTACTCAATGGTAATCAGAATACCATCTATAAAGAAGAGGATGTTATTAAGGAGATTAAGAATCAGTTCTTGACAGAGTATGACCAGTGGCTCAAAGATAATGTTGCAACTCCTGCTAAAGTAGGTGAAACTAATGTAAATGTTACTATTTCTACCGCAGTCGGAAAAAATGCCGGAAAAGTTACAATTACTAATATAGAATTAACAGGTGTTACATTAAAAACTGGTTCTACTCCTCTTGTAGCTTCTGATGTTGTGAACAATGTAACTGCAAGACTTGGTACTATTGATAAGTATAACAATGGTGAATCATATTACTTCGTTCGCATCAAGCACTTTGGTGATGATTTGACTCCATGGGCTAACGGAAAACTTGGTGTTGGTACACAAGTTTATCCAGCTCCAGATGCCGAGGCAAATTGGTTAGGTCGTTATGGTGTTCTCCGTAACAACTGGTATGATATTGCAGTAGAAGGTGTAAAGGGCTTGGGTTCAGCTGAAGTACCAGACGTAACAACTACAACTGATGATGAACTTGAGTCTTACATTGCAGTACGTATCAACGTCCTCTCTTGGGCTAAGCGTACACAGAATGCTACTTTGCACTAAGATGTAAGTATGATAAAAGATAAATATAGAAAATAATAATTGATTAGCGATATGATAGCGCAGAAGATAAATAAATGGTTAAAGGGTGTCATGGCAGCTGCCATGACCCTGACCGTCGCGACCTCATGCCACGATATGTGGCACCAGGATTACAGCGATTGTCCTAATGGTGTATATGTGAAGTTTAAGTATGATTATAACCTCCAGCGTGCCGACATGTTCAACGACCATGTTGGACAGGTAACGCTGTATGTATTCGACGAAAGCGGAAACTATATAACCCAACAGACCGAGACGAATTCTGCGCTATCATCGCCTCTCAAAGACCCAAATTATGTGATGCACGTCGAGAACCTGCAACCAGGTAAATATCAGTTCATTGCCCTTGCCGGACAGAATGCTTACGCCGACCAGTTAACTTCAGGCCGTGCCAAGTTCGTTCGTACCGCTCCATCGGCTACAGGAGATAAGATGCAGACACTGGAAGTGAATCTCGACCATGAAAATAGGGGAGAGTATGATGAGGTTGTCAACAACAGCCTTCCTCTCGATACCCTCTGGCATGGTAAACTGCTGGAGGCAGTAGAGGTATCATCCTCAAAACCTTCTTATGCAACCATCCCTCTGGTGCGTGATACCAAGAAGATCAATGTGGCGCTTCGTGACCTTGACTCTCCACAGGATATGGATGTCAACGACTACACGATGACCATCGAAGACCATAATGCCCGCATCCTTTGGGATAACTCTCTCGATGAGAGCCGTAAACTCATTTATACCCCTCATGCCACATGGAATACGGTAGATGAGGACGAGCAGGGCAAGATAGCCCATGCTGACTTTATGACTTCCCGCATTCTGAAACACGAAGATTACAACCTGGATGGCCGACTCCTGATTAAGAGTAAGGAGACCGGAAATACGGTAGTCAATGTAGATCTACCAGACCTCTTGAGTCGTCTTCGCACCAGCGAGGAGTACAGTTACAGTGCACAGGAATTCCTAGACCGTGCCTACGATTACAAACTTCAGTTCTTTATCCAGGGTGGCAAGCTCAAGTATTGCTACATCACCATCAGCGTGAATGTGCTGAGTTGGAGCAAGCGCATCCAGTTCGAAGAACTCCATTAACATGTCCTACCCGGCTTTCAGTAAGCCGATATAAAAAGAAAGTGTATGTTTAAAATGAAAACTATAACCCTCTCATTGCTAGCCCTTTTGCTGGTTATGTCGTTCGCATCCTGTGCGAGTGACACTACTAGTGATTTGCCTCTGCCAAGCAAAGATATGAAGGCATATCTGCAGGTAAAGGTAACGGTGGAAGGTAGTGGAGATACACGAGCGAGTAGGGCAGCTACAGAACCTAAAGGAGGTGAAGAAGGAGATGGAAGAGAAAAAGGAATCAATAAAGAAAATGATGTCAATTCTCTTACCGTCTTACTATATAAATCTGGTAAAGATGACCTGTCGGAAGCTGATGCTATAATAGATTATGTATATACATTTACCAATTTAAAGAAGGAAAAAACTCCTACTTCCGGCAGCGATGCAACTTATACTACCGTTCCAAAAGAAATAGATGCTTCAATTGTCGGCAAGAATTATCATGTTATAGTGATAGCCAATGCAGACGATATGACTTCCAGATGTAAAGGAAATAAGATAAGTGAAATCAGAGATTTGCAGATGTCGAAAGTGTGTACCCGAGATGCTGATATTACAAAGTTCTCAAACTTCATCATGTCATCAAAGAAGGATGCTACGATAGATTTCACCAAGGAAGGTTCAGAAACAGATCCTTATGTGGTAAATGTAGACATCGAGCGCCTGGCTGCCCGTATCGACATCATTCCAAATGCTACTTATGATGCAGCAAGCAATGCTTATTATTATGATGTAAAAGATGGCGCAAATGTAATAGGCGGTTTTAAGCTTGAATCTGTTACTCCTAGCAAAATCTTGACAAAGGGAGAATACCTGATTAAGCGAGTTTCTTCAGATGCAGCTGTATCTGAAGTTACTTATTTCGGATTGGAAGAAATGGATGCTACTACTAAGGCTTCTACTAATTATGTGGTTTGTCCTTGGACAAACGATCGTACTGGTCTTACTCTCTCGAATGCCAAAGGTCCTACATCTTTATATAATGTAAAGAATACAACTTCTACCAGTACTGCTATAGGAGAAGCATCTTACATTCTCGATTATGTGATGGAGAATACAACCACCGATAACGCCGAGGATTATTCTACTGGCCTTATCTTTAAAGGCAAGTATTATGAAGAGACTGAATGGGATGCAACAAACCATCGTCCGATAGCAAGTGCAACAGGTACTGATAGGGAATATACCTACACCATTCGTCATAGTGACCCAAATGGTACTGGCCCTTCTACCGCCCCAATGTATTACGGTATCGTCCGCAATAACATCTATCAGGTAAAGATAGAAGGAGTGGTGGGAAAGACTAAAGGTTTGAAGTTGACAATCCACGTGAGAAAATGGGCAACCTATACTCACGACGAGACAACAATGTAATAACAAAACAAATAGATAAACAGAAAGTATAGTTTGAAATTAAACTTTCAGAGAAAATGAAAACGATTAGAACGATACATACGGCATTGATTCTGATGGTGCTAGCCTTAATCTCGGCTTGCTCCACAGATAGTGCTGACTCTATACAGGGAGGCAGTGGAGGCGATAACCAAGGCGATAAGGTTACCGTCCACATGACTCTTTCTACGGCTTCTTCTTCCGGAACCAGAGCTACGTTGTCATGGAATGATGGCGTAGATGCAGAAAACATGAAGAGCTGGGTAGTAGCCTTTGTAAAAGACGGCAAGGTTGTTTCTTTTGTAGAGAATACGGATGTATCGGCTAATAATCGCATTAAAGATGAAGTCACAATCAAGGATCTTCCTAAAGGAGAAGCTACCTATCAGGTTTATTCCTTCGCCAATCTAACAGCAACAGAACTTGGCATCTCAAAAGATGCAACCGTCAATTTTGATGATAAGGAATGGAAGATGGATGGTAATGGCTTCGATGCTACTACCAAAGGCATTCCAATGAGCAATAAGCAGGAAGTAACGATAGATGCTTCCGGTAAGCCTGATAAAACTGAGCTTTGGGTAGTAAGAATGCTGGCAAAGGTTACACTTCAGTTTAGGAATCCAAGTTCTACTGATTTGATAATCAATGATATTACCATCAGCGATATTACTAAGAATAGCAAAGATAATGCAGATGCTGAAAACATCATGTTGTTGCCAAAGCATTCTGATGCTTCATCTGGTGCAGATAAGGATGAGGTTACATGCATTCCAAATCTTGTAGGGCAGGCTGCTACGCAAAATTATACTTATACGTTGCCTTCTGCAAAGACGATACCTTCAAAAACTGATGCTTATACATCAGAGGATGAGATTTCGTTCTATGTGAATGAAAGCGCAGCGGGCAATACTTCCAAGTATTTCATCATCAACCTGAATACTTCAGCAGGAGTCAAGCGTTACGCCTTGTTCAAGGATTGGACAACGATAGCTCGAAACGACCATCACATTCTTCCAATCTCATTAGATGATTACAAGTTGAAGTTTGATGTTCAGTCCTTTACAGCCATCGGTCTCTATCCATCCATAACAGATTACGGAACCACTCTTTCCTACACCTGTTATTACCCGGAAGAGGAATTCCATATCCAGCCAAAGGTTGTAAAGGGTGATGACACCGATGTTTCCGGCACCATCGACTATACCAAAGTAAAATGGGAGTTAATCCCCGAAGATGGTATGGCAGATGCCACTGCTGCCGAAACGAATGCCAAGCTGGTTTTTAAAACCCTTCCAAAATGGGATGCAACCACAGGCTATTTCGAAGGTATCTTCAATGATGACAAAGCCGACAAGCAGAGTGCCCTCTATCAGGTCACAGTTCCTGTGCCTGGCGAAACCGGCAAGTCTCTAACATACAAGATACTTTTCACCAAGGATTTAAGCAGTTATGCTGCTCGTAAACATTATACACGTAAATACTATCGCTATGAATAAGATTAAAAACATATATCGCACTCTCATCCTCCTCCTTTCATTGGTTTTAATGCCAGTGAAAGGATGGGCTAGTGATGGCTACTATGTAAAGGGTACAGCTGTAGAGTTGCAATGGAGTGATTATATTAAAGATTATTACAATTATGCATGTTTCTATTTTGAGAAAGATGGAGCTAAGCTTGATATATCAAGTTGGGTGATTAGTAATAACAATTCGTTCGGTCACGAAATAAAGAATCTTGATTGGTCTGCTCACGAGAAAGATAAGAATTATGTGTATTATGATAAAACAAAGTTAGGTTTTGAAACTTATCCTCAACTTTTTCAGTATAAAATAGATCCAAAGAGTACGGATATTCATAATGCAAAACTCGTTCTCCTCCTTTCTAATGATGCCGAACTCTTAAACCAGAAAGAGAATCTTGCCGGCGTCAAGAAGATGGAGTTCGATCTTTATACAGAAGATGGCTTGAAGTCTTCTGCGGTTAAGCATGGCAGTAACTCTGCTGACTTTTCAAAAGCAGAAAGTACTTCTATTATTCCAAAAGCAGCGACATCTACCAATGTAACTTTGCCTGACTTCAATGCCAAGTATTTGCGTTGGCAGTTGTTTGATTCTGAGACATCAACAACTCCTGTTCCTCACATAACAGATATATTGAGTAATTCTTCATCAGCAGTTAAAGGTTCTGATTTGATTTTCTTTAATGCAACCGATATAGCCAATGAGGCAGCTCGTACTGTGACCTTTGATTTCTCAAAACTTGCAACAGGTGCAAATGTAGAGAATTATGTCTTGAAGTGTACCTGGGCAAATAATGGCGATGATGATGCTAAGGTGGTAACATATAATGGAAGCACTTATATTCTTCAAGAGCCAACTCTTAATGGAGAATATTCCTTTAAGTTTGTAAAGCAGGAAACACTTGATGCGCTTTCTTTGGAGCTTTCTGCCGACAATGGAGCTGCAGCAGCAAGTCATGATGTAGATGCGATATATAAAGACAATAAACTTGAGGTAAGTCTGAAAGATGTAGTTCCTGAGATTCTTTCTGATTTCGGCGTTGCTGATAAGAAAGATGTCAGCGACTTCTATATGCGTTGGGTATTGGCTGATAAGGATGGCAAAATCATTAGCGCTAATTCTAATAATAGCGCTTTGGCTTTGCGCAAAACTTCTGATGGTGCGGGGTATTACACCTTGTTATCGACTGAAGGTTCTTCTTTGTTACCTAATGGATTGAATGTAACTTTCGAGTTGCCTTCCGGTTCTTCATGGTCTTCTGATATGAAGGTATATTGTTTGTTGAGCAATGACCTTACAGGATATGAGGCTCAATATGGGGTTATTACAAAAGAACCATCTGCTTTCAAGAGCAAGATAAATGTAAAGCTCTATTCTCCAGATAATCTTCCATTTAAGCATTACGAAGGTATCGCCAATAAGAAGGGGGATTGGGATATGGTGAATGGCCATACCTATCAGAAGACCCATGAATGGGAGTATTATTACTATGTTGATGGAACTGAAGACAAACAGCAGATTCTCTTATCCCTGCCTTTCCAGTGGTATGAAGCTTCTGGTAATAACCTAGAACCTCGTGGCTATTTCCGTTGGTATGATTATAATACTGATCAAGAATCAGATCATCTAATAGTTTGTGGTGATGAGACACAAACAAAATTATTCAAGAAGGGAACTTGGGGATTGTTCGCCAATAATATCGGTGCACATCCTACTAAAGACCGGATAGGTGTTAATTATAGTACTTCCCATGTTGACGCTTCATGGGAAGGGGAGACTATAGCCTGTGATGTAAGTAGATATATTGACGGAATGGATGAGTCAAAGACTTATCTGCTCCATGAACCTACTTTGTCTATTCGTTACATCTTCCATATTCTTCCCAAAAAGAAGATTGCTGATGATATCATGACTGCATTATGTAATCATGATGATGGTGATTATACTTATGAAGATAATAAGAAGGTTACATTTGGTTATAAGGATCAAAACTCAGAAACAACATTGCGTTTGCAATTGAATGATATTTCTCGATACTCATTTTATCCGATGACACCTGAAGGCTTGAAAAAGGTTGTATATAATAATGATATAACTGATGCTGATTTTGATAAGTCAAATTATGTCTCTGTTCCGAAATGGGGAGGTAATGTTGTATGGCGAATTTATGATATTACGAAAAAGAAATATTGTGAGGTAAGTAGTAATAGTCGCTTTCTTGATTTAAGTGAAAAAAAATTGAATGATGCTACATGGTATAATTTAGAAGGCTCGGCTATTGATGATAAAGATAAGCCGGTTATAGATAAAGGTATTCCTGTATTTGTTGTAGCTTATTTGAAAGCTTCAGATACACAGATGTGTCCTGTAGCTAACTTTGATGTTCGTTTTATGGATTTCCATCCAATGACGCATGATCAGATAACTGCTGCAGGCTATAATAACAGAACCATATCATATCTTGATGAGCATTATCAAATGGCAACCAAACCTATATCATTTGATGATGATGATGTTGAGCAAACGGTGGCAGCCCCAACAACTCCAGATGACAACCAAGATCGATTGCCATCAAGATGGGATCGCCGTGCTTATAGTTTCGTATATCGTGATTTGATTGACTATGATGCTGGTATTAGTGGTTATCCTGGTATTGGACATTCACCACTTCATGGAGATTATGGACTTTATAAAACTGCTAATATTTCTGGTATTTCAGGAAATGGTTATGGTGGTACGGATAATTATGTTTGGTGGACAGATCAAACCTTGCATGATCGCACGTACGAAATGACGAATGGGTCTCAGTATGGTCATTTCCTTTATGTGGATGCTTCTGATGAGAGTCGTCAGATTGCCGCTGCTGATTTCAAGGCAGATCTTTGTACGGGTATGCAGATGGCCTTTTCTGCTAATGTTGCAGATATGACTAATGGCTCGGGTGTACTTCCACAGGTTATGTTTAAACTCTATGGTATGAATTATGATGCAGATGGTAATATAAAAAGCCAGAAGCTTCTTCATTCTTTCTCTTCGGGTGATTTTAAAACCAATGTTGAGAATCCTGTTAAAGCTAAATGGTATCAGGTTTATGGTAAAATTGTCCTCCAGAAGGAATCTGGTGTAGAGAATTATACTGATTTTAGAGTAGTAATTGATAACTATTGTAAAAATACTGAAGGTGCTGACTATGCCGTAGATGATATCCGTATATATATCGAACCAGCCAAGCTGCAGGTGCTCCAGGAGAAGCCGGCATGTGGCGGTGCTACAACTGGAACCATCAAGCTGAAGATACGTGCTATCCACGAGACATTGAATGCAATTTTGGGTCATCAAGATACCAAGATTTATTTCCGTATTGTGGACGAAGATGGTAATCCTGTTACTGGTGATGGACTTTATTCATATACCTTAAAGAATTTAACGGATGGAACAACGAAGAATGTTGATGGTACAGAATATGGTACTGTAGACGTATACGATTCAGAGGAAATCTGTAAGAACTTTGAGATCGATGGTACTAATATGATAGAAGTAGACAGTGAAGGTGAAACCTATATTGTGATCAGCAATAAAGACTATTCTTTGACTACTGGTAAGAAGTATTATGTATCTGTATCTACAGAGGATCCTGCCAAGGGAAATGCTAATTGGGGCACACCTGCTGAGGTCTGCTCGTTGTACAGTAACTGGTTCGAAATGGTTAGCCAGCATCCAATCATTACTGATACTGATGGTAACGTCATTACGGATTATAAGATTCCTTGCGGTGAAACAGGCAGCTATTCTGTTACAATCAAGGGACAGTTGATAACAACAGACCCTAATACAGGTGGTAAGATAACATTGAATAATGTTAAGTTCTTCTGGTATGTTGATAATCCTGCAGTAGCTACCAACAAACTGAACGAAACTGCAAGCAATGATATCACTATCAGCATGGATAAGCTTCCTTTGGGTACGACTCATAATATATATATGCTGCCTGAAGGAACTCAGAATTCAGATGGCTATATTCCATATACAATCAATGGTAAGACCTATCTGTTGTGTCCTAGTGCCATACCAGTATCATTGCGTGTAATGAAGGACGGACCACAGCTTAACTTCGGTTTCAACGATGTGGGTTATCCATTCAAAGACGGCAGTTATGAGGCATCGCTTCGTATCGGTTTGCCACAGCTGGAGAAGTTGAAGGTTTCTAAGGGATATTTGAAGGTACCTCTTCATAGTGCTACGATGAGAGATGGAACAGCTATTACTGAACCTCTTACTTTCATTGATGATAGTAGTACTCCTGCTGTTACTTCGAATAAGGTAATTGTTGCATCTACAAATGACCCTTTATGGGAAAATAAGCTGAATAAACAGGTTGCCACATTGGAGAAAACAGAGTTGCCTGCTTTTGATAAAAAGACTCAGGCTACTCTCAACCTCAAGTTCACAGATGATGCCGTAGAGAATTTCCACGAAGGATATTACTATGTTCTCCGATTCGTTTACGAGAAGAGAACTGCTTCTGCGGCAACTACCAACTGTCCAGGAGAGTCTTATCTCAAGGTGAAGATTGTACCAGAGTTCATTACCTGGACTCCTACTGCCGATGGCGGTATGAATGCCAACTGGAATAATGATGATAACTGGCATCGCTCATCATCTACAGAATTGTATGATAATGAGTATAAAGATTATCTGGCTTATGGAAGCAGTATGACGGGTACACCAACTTCTGAAAAGGAGATTCCTACGCTGAATAGCTATGTGCCAATGAAGTTTACCAAGGTAACTATCGGTAATCTGAAAGGTTTGCCATTCCCTGACCTCGGTAACATCGTTTACCGTAGCACCAATGGCATCGCTACCAAGCTGACCAATGGCAAGGGTAATGAGGCAACGAAGTATATCCGGTATGACATCATGGCTTACTGGAATGAAGCAGCTACTGAAAAGGGATTGGATACGGACGGCAATCTGGAGTGCGAGAAGTTCTATGGCAATACCTGTCATCAGATTTACTTCAAGCCTCAGGGCGAGCTTCGCGACCAGTGCTATCTTATATATGACAAGGCTTGGGTAGAGAAGGAGCTGGAGCCTAACAAGTGGTATACCATGGCTTCACCTCTGCAGTATATCTACGCAGGTGATATGTATGTGCCAGCAAGCAATGGCCGACAGGAAACCAAGGCGTTTACGGATATCACGTTTGATACGAATGTATATAGCCGGAGCAAGTATCCGGTTTATCAGAGAGCCTGGATGAAAAGTGGAGTAGAGGAGATTACACCTAATGGTAATTATTCCGCTTCTCATTATCCTACTGGTGCTGTTACTGGAGATGTTGATATGAATCTCGGTTACTGGAGCCACGTATATAATAAGGTAGACGAGAGCTATGCCGCAGACGGAACTTTCGGTGGTTTCTCTATCAAGGCGGGTAATGCGCTCTTGCCAAAGAAACCTACAGATGGTACTCCATTGCCAAATGCGATTCTCCGTTTGCCAAAGGCTGATACCAGCTATCAGTACTTCGATTATGATGGATCAACAACTTCTGGTGGTAAATCAGTACCTGTTGGTAAGAACAATGGTCATGGCAAGCTTCTCGTTGCTTTCAGTAACGATGAGAAGCATCTCGCAGAGAAGACTCAGAGTTTAGGAACTGATAATAACAGCGGTTTCTATCTCGTTGCCAATCCATATACCTGCTCTATCTCGATGGCTAAATTCTTCGAGGCTAATACAGGTTTGCAAAAGGCAATATGGATGGTAGAAAATGGTGAGGTGAAGGCGATTTCCAATGCAGAATTGGATATGAAGAACTACGCTATCCAGCCTACCCAGTCGTTCTTTGTTAAGAAGAATGTTGGCGCTGCTATTAGAGAAGTAAGATTCACTTCTACGATGTGTGTTGACCGCACCATTACTCCTGGCCTGCTGATGGCATCTGACTATGTAAAGAGCATTGAAGCAACAACAGAGAATTCAAACGGCCAGACTTCTAGGGCACGCATCGCCTTGCGTCCGGAGGCTTCTGCCGACTATGATGATCAGGAGGATGTGGATCTGCTGTATGATCAGAACCTCAAGGATATTCCGCAGATTTATACCGTTGCCGGAAACGAGGCGGTGGCTGTGAATGCGGTTCCTGAGTTGTCCTGGATTCCGCTCGGTATCGTGAGCCAGCAGGCTGAAGAGGTTTCACTTACCCTGAAGGGTGTGAACAAGCTCGATGCTCCTGTTTATCTCTACGATGCTGCATCGGCAAGCTTTACAGAACTTCATGAAGGCGAGGCTGTGAAGGTGAAGGCGGGTGACCACGGAAGATACTTCCTCACCCAGACCCGTACCTCAACCGGCATCGACCGCATGGAGGCTGAAGAGCAGAGCGCACCGGTGAAGGTTTACTCACCTGCTGCAGGCATGATCGTAGTTTCTGCCTTGGGTGGTGAGAAGTTCGACAGGGTTCAGGTATTTACGTTGGATGGCAAGATGGTTCACAGTTATCAGTTGCCTGATAAGCAGAGAATGATTCTGCGAGTGACATCCGGAATTTACATTGTGAAGGCATCTACCCAGTCCTGTGCTCAGGCTAAGGGTCAGAAGATTGCCGTAAGATAGTATATTCTATTTTTTTAAATATCAATAGGGAATTATAAAGAACCCAAAAGGGGGAGCCAAAGCGTTGGCTTCCCCCTTTTTTTAGCTTTATACTTTACTTGCGAAACTTTACAAGGGAGTTTCGCAAGTGGTTCTGTCACTCATTCATAATAAACAGCGGTTTTCTCCGTTTTTATTTATTATGAAGAAAGTAAGTTATCTTATATATTTATGGCTGGTTTGCTGCCTGGGACTGCAAGCACAGAGCCGCCGCGAAATGGGAGGCATCTATTATGCTTACCCCGTAACGGATGATGCCGGAACCGATGCTTCGGCTGTGAAGGCGCCTGCCGGTTTCTCACCTTATTATATCAGTCATTACGGGCGCCATGGCTCGCGATGGATGTCGAGGGATGAGCGCTATCTCTGGATAGAAAAGCAGTTTGCTGATGACGGCAATCTTACTCCGCTCGGACTTCAGATTAAAGGTATCGTGAAGCGGATATGTGAGAATGCAAAGGGGAACGGCGGCAAGCTGACCCGACTGGGTGAACTGCAGCATCAGGCCATTGCCCGACGCATGTATGCCCATTATCCACAGATCTTTGCTGCCGGCCATCAGGTTAAGGCACGCTCCAGCGTTTCCGACCGCTGCGCCAAGAGTATGCTCGCCTTTACTTCGCAGCTGCGGAATCTACAGCCCCAGCTGCATCTGGATGTGAAGACCGATTCTGCTGATATGGCTTGGATAGCCTACGAATCTCCCGAACTGAAGGCGCTGAAGAAACGCACCAGGGTGAAGGCTCAGGTTTCGCCACACCGCTTCCTGCAACAGCTATTCAAGAACACCGCAAAAATAGATGAACCCCTGAAACTGATGACCGAAATGTATGGACTCACCTCATCCCTGCAGGATGTGGGCCTGAACTTTCCTGCCTATCCGCAGGAGATGGAAGACAGCCTGAATGCGCTCTTTACCGATGCCGAATTCCATGCCATCTATGAAGCCAACAATCTCCGCATGAACATCACCAACGGCAGTATGGCTACCAATGAAGAGATTCCGGCACGGAGCGCCATCTCGCTCTGGCAGAACATCGAAACTGAAGCCGATGCCGCCTTGCGCTCTTCCCAGTCATCAGCCACCCTCCGTTTCAGCCATGATACAGCCCTCTACCGGCTCCTGTCTCTTCTTTTTGATGCCACCTTGCCTCCTGCCGGTGCCCGTGAAGACGCCGACCAGGTGGTGCTCGGCGCAGAGACAGACAGGATGGACCGCGTGGTTCCGATGGGTGCCAACCTGCAGATGATATTCTACAAGAACCGGAAGGATAGCGTGGTGGTGAAGTTCATGCTGAACGAAAGAGACATCATGCTTTCGCCTGTAGGTCAGGTGATTTACGGCACTCATTATTATTCCTGGAAAGAATGGAAGCAGGAGATGCACCAGCGTATCCACCAGCTGGAACATGTGCGCCAGCTCTATGCCATCCAAACGATGGGAGGAGCGGGACAGGCAATTCCTGCCGTACTGGTTCCGAACGGCCAGAACTTCTGGACTCCCCAAACTCGGGATACCGAGCAGCCTTGTGTGGCTCCTTATAATGATAAGGATACGCTGTTGCAGGGATTCCGGTGCAGCCATTGGCCGGGAGGTGGCGAGAAACGGGATTACGGCTCTTTCACCCTAGCTGCCTTGGGAGACAAACTCCGTCTGCAGCCCGCTCAGCGTGCCACCGCTTTCAGCCATCAGGACGAGGTATCGCATCCCCATTACTATGGTGTCCAGCTGAAGGATGAGCATCTGAAGGCTGAGATGACTGCCCTGAGCCATACCTCCATGATCCGTGTTACGCCCGATAAGGACGAACTGGTTCATCTCGTTATCCAGCCCAATAATGATGACGGACAGGGAACCATCGAGATTGATACCGTGAACCATGTGGTTTATGCCTATAATCCGGCGCCTCATGTATATCAGGGATGGTGGAAACCGGATGATTTCGGGGGACATTTCGTGCTGGCTTATGATAAAGATGAGCTGGTTGACTATGGTGTCTTTGATGAAGCGCAGGCGGAAAGAAAGGGACTGATGATGACCTGCAAGCCGGGTATCGGAGTCTGGCTCACCTTCAGGGGAAAGACAGGAAAGACGATGGAATGGATGTCGGCTACCTCCTTTACTTCGCGCAATCAGGCGGTGACCAATCTCAATGCCGAAAACTATATGTACGGTGGACTGGACTTCAACAGTATGATGGAGTATGCTGCCAATCTGTGGTGCGAACGTCTGCATACCATCGATGTGGAGAGCCAGGACACGGCGAAGGTGAACCGCTTTTATACCGCCCTGTACCGCAGTTCGTTTCTTCCCCATGAGTTGAGCGATGTCGGCGAACTGCAATATGGCGACTTTGCGATGTGGGATACCTACCGCGCACAGTTGCCTCTTTATCATCTTCTTACCCCGATGCTGTCGGGAGAGATGATGCAGTCTCTGGTAAAGATGTATCAGGATGGTGTCTGGATGCCTGTCTTTCCAACTACCAACTGCGGGCAGAGGGAGATGCTGGGCGATGATGCCAGTATCGCGCTTGCCGATGCCTATGTCAAGGGCATCCGCAACTTTGATGCCGTAAAGGCTTACGAGGGAATGCGCATGAATGCCTTCTCTACTCCTTATCTTACCAAGGATTACCGTTCCGGAAAGGGCCGCCGCTCCATCACTTCCTATATGACGAATGGTTATCTTCCGGTAGAGGAGGGGACCGGTTCTGCTACCGCTTCTACCTCGCGCACCCTGGAGTATGCATACGATGACTTTGCCGTGGCGCAGATGGCAAAGCTGCTGCTTGATTCCTGCAAGGATGCTACGCTCCGCCAGCAGTATCAGGATGATTACCTGGTACTGATGCGCCGTTCTGAGAATTGGCGCAACGTAATCAACCCGCTTTCTGGCTGGGCTGACGGAAGATATGAGAATGGAAAATGGGCGGAAGATAAAGAACTGTTTTCAGGTAAGAGTAATATTCTGGGAGGTTCTGCCTGTCAGGATACCTGGTCGGTTCCGCAGAATATCGCCGGTCTGTTTGAGGTGATTCATGACAGCAAGCCGATGGACAAGAAGGAGAAACTGATTGATAAAGAGGAGAAGAAGGAGAGAAAGGCGCATCCTCAAGTGGAGGTGCTGGTGAGCAACGGTAAGGTGATTTCCCGATTAGACAGGATGTTTGATAGGGGATGGTATCAGCACAGTTATTCGCCTTGCCATCATCTGGCATATCTCTATACGGCAGCCGGTGCGCCGGAGAAGACGCAGGAAAGGGTGCATCAGATACTGGAAAATGACAGTTTTTCGGGTGAAGATGCAACAGGACAGCGTTCTGCCTGGCATATTTTCTCATCTTTAGGCTTCTATCCGGTATGTCCAGGCACACCTTTTTACTATATTGGTACGCCTGCTTTCGAGAAAGTTACGCTGAATCTGGAGAACGGAAAGCGCTTCGAAATCTCTGCACCAGCCAGTATATCAGGCAGTTATCGTATAATGTCATTAACACTCAATGGCAAGCCGCTGCATGATTTCCGCCTTTCTCATCAGCAGATTTTGAATGGAGGAAAAATATTTTTTTCTCTATTTTAATGCCACTATTGCCACACTTATGGTTAACCTATTGGTATATAGCGATTTACGCGTGGCAATAACCCCTGTTTTTATTGCCACCTAATGCCACCTATTGCCACGCCCTAGCAAGCAGCGCGCTGAAGCAGAACAATTCTGCCCACGCCCATGGATACTCATACCCACGTACACGGGTATCCATACCCACGTACACGGGTACGGATGCCCATAGTCTTGGGTAACCGTGTCCAAAGCCTTGGGTAAAGATGCCCCACGTAGTTGGGCAAAGATGCCCAAAGGCTTGGGCAACTGTGGGCAAAGCGAGATGTTACTTTTCCTGTGTGGTCCGTTAGGCGTGCGTGTATTTAACCGATTGGTTTAATTTGTGATATTTTGAGAAAATATTCTTGTTTAAATAGAAGAGTTTCGGAGAAAAATAGTATCTTTGCAGCGGCTAGAAGTTGGAAAAGTGGCAGAAAATGCCCTAAAAAGGGTTGGAAAAGCTCCATTTCTAGTCTAAAATAGGTTGGAAAAGTTCCGTAAAACCTATAAAATATGGTTGAAAAAAGTAATATAGACATGCTTAACAGGAAGATATACAATTATTTACGCAATTTCTTCGAAACAGAAAAAAAAGCTCTTCTCGTTTCTGGTGCTCGCCAGGTGGGTAAGACTTTTGCAATCCGAAAAGTTGGAGAGGAATGCTTTGCAGATGTAGTGGAGTTCAATTTCCTCAATAATCCTAAGTATAGGGAGGCTTTTAAGTCTCCTTCTGATGCTAAGGAAATCCTCCTGCGCCTTTCTGCGTTGGCAGAGAAAAAACTTATTCCAGGCACAACTCTAATTTTCTTTGATGAGGTGCAGGAATGTCCGGAGATGGTCACTGCCATCAAATTCCTGGTAGAAGAAGGTAGCTATCGCTATGTAATGAGTGGATCGTTGCTAGGGGTAGAGTTAAAGGACATCCGTAGCGTACCTGTTGGCTATATGGCAGAGAAAGAGATGTTTCCTCTCGATTTTGAGGAATTTGCAGAGGCAGTAGGTATGAGTACTGGAGTAATGGCTTATGTCAAGGAGTGCTATGAGCAATGCAAGATGGTGGACGAGGTTGTGCATAATAAGCTGAATGATCTCATTCATCTTTATCTTATTGTAGGAGGAATGCCTGAGGCTGTCCAAAAGTATATTAATACGAATAATTTACAGATAGTGCGTGAGGCACAACGAGAAATCATGCACCTCTACGGAAAGGATATAGCCAAGTATGACCCGAAGAACAAGCTGTATATCAAAGATATATTCGACTTGATACCTTCAGAACTGAATGCCAAGAACAAGCGTTTTATTTTGAAGGCATTAAATGAAAAGGCAAAGTTTGAGCGTTACAGAAATTCTTTCTTATGGCTAGCCGATGCAGGTGTGGCACTCCCTACTTATAATGTAGAAGAACCTCGCTTGCCTTTAAAACTTGGTGAACAGCGCAATTTGTTTAAGTTGTTCATGAGCGATGTAGGGTTGTTGGCAAGCCAGTATGCTGCCAATATAGCGATAGACTTACTTACTGGTAAGACAGAAATCAACAATGGAGCCATTTATGAGAATTTTGCTGCGCAAGAATTACGTGCCCATGGTTATAATCTTTATTATTTCAATAACAAGAAGCAGGGTGAGCTGGACTTTGTGATAGAAGATAGAGGTAAGGTCTTGCCGATAGAAATCAAGTCGGGCAAGGATTATAAACGTCATAATGCACTCTCTAATGTGATGAACAATGAGGAGTACGCTATTCCTCGTGCCATAGTTTTCTCTAATGGCAATGTTCAGGTTGTAGACAAGATTCTCTATTACCCTATCTATATGTTGATGTATCTTCAACCCGAAATGATAAAGAAACCTATATTCAGATTTGATCCAATATAGGCTTTTAAAACGTAAGGTAAACGAAATCTTTTTTGTACTTTTGCATCCGGAATAAATAATCATAGTAAGAGAGAATTAATCAATGGAACAAAACAACAAGAACCAAATGAATCAAACTGCAGAGAACCAGGCTCTCAGTCCGTCTCAGCAGCAGTACAAACCACACCCGCTCGTATCTGTACTCCCACTGGCTGTACTTATCGCTCTTATCGTCCTGGTTGTCAAACTCTTCCCAGATGATGCCCTGGCTGGTGCATCACAGGTAGCCCTCATGATAGCTACAGCCGTATGCGTAGCGCTCAGTATGACCATCTATAAGATGAAATGGAATATCTTCGAGGAGATGATTAAAAAGACTGTGGGCGATGCAGGAGTGTCTATTCTGATTCTGCTGCTCATCGGTATGATGTCAGCCACCTGGATGATCAGTGGCGTTGTACCCACATTAATCTATTATGGTGTACAGATTATGTCGCCTACCTTTTTCCTTCCCTGCGCATGTATCATCTCCAGCATCATCTCGGTGATGACAGGAACCTCATGGACCACCATTGCCACCATCGGTATTGCCCTGATGGGAATAGGTGATGCCCTGGGCATACCGGCACCCTATACGGCAGGAGCGATTATCTCGGGTGCCTATTTCGGTGACAAGCTCTCGCCTATGAGCGATACCACCGTGCTGGCTTCAAGCATAGCCGGAGCTGACCTCTTCTCACATATCCGCTATATGCTCTACACCACCATACCGAGCATCCTGCTCTCACTGGTACTCTACCTCATCATCGGACTCTGCTATGATTCCAAGCCAGTAGATGTCAGCCAGTATCTTACCGGTCTGAGCCATGGTTTCAACATCTCCCTGCTTACGATGCTGGTTCCTGCGTTTACCGGATGGCTCATCTACCGCAAGACTCCATCTCTCATCACGCTTCTGCTTTCGGCCCTTTCAGCATGCATCTGTGCTCTCATTCTCCAGCCGGAAGTGCTCGTAAAGATAGCTGGCGAAAGCGGTATTACCGCCAAGAGTCTCTTTGAAGGAATCATGACTACCTGCTATACCCATACCCAGGTAGATTGCGGCATGGACAGCATCAATGATCTCGTAGCCACCCGTGGAATGGCGGGCATGCTCAATACCATCTGGCTTATTCTCTGTGCCATGTGCTTCGGTTCGTGCATGGTAGCCAGCGGAATGCTCCACGCCATCACCCACATCCTCCTGAAAAGCATCCACAGCACCGTATCACTCGTATGCAGCACGGTGACATCCGGCGTTCTGCTCAATCTAGTGATGGGCGACCAGTTCCTGAGTATCATCATGAATGCATCTATCTACAAGGATGAATATGCCGAACGTGGATACAGGCCGGAACTCTTGAGCCGAAGTACGGAGGATAGTGCTACCGTTACGAGCGTACTGGTTCCATGGACTGCCTGCGGAATGACACAGAGTACGGTTCTCGGCATACCGACTCTTGTTTATCTCCCGTTCTGTTTCTTCAACATCATCAGTCCGCTGATGAGCTGTCTGGTTGCCATCCTTGGGTTCGTACCTAAGCCACAGCCGAAAGAAGACCAAACACGGGTAACGGATGATGACAAAGATTCTATCGGGTAATTATGAGAAAAAACAAAAAGGCTAGCCCCATTGCTGGGACTAGCCTCCGTTTTAATTATTTTCTAATGCTTATGAAAGTCATCAAGAAAACTGTTTAGCACGTTATGAGTAATTATTTGACCTCAATGTGCTTAACGTCTTCCTTCTTCTCCTCCTTGGCTACCTTAGGAATCTCTATCTTCAAGACACCGTCACTGACCTCAGCAGAAATTTTCTCCTGATCGGCATCCTCTGGTAAAGCATAGCTCTGAGAGTAGTTGCTGTAAGAGAATTCACGACGCAAGTAATGCTCTTCCTTCTTTTCCTCCTTCTTCTCATCCTTGTTCTCGATAGATACATTCAAGTAACCATCCTTGTCGATGTTCATCTTGACCATATCCTTCTTCAAACCAGGAGCGGCAACCTCCATCGTGTAGGCTGTAGCACTTTCCTTGACGTTAACTGCAGGAGCTGTAGCATTCATGCGTGGCATCAAGTCTGTATCAAAGAAGTTATCATTAAACCAACTATTCAACCAATTTGAAACACTGTTATTTCTACGAGCTAACAACATAATGTAAAACCTCCTAATTGTATTTTTCTCGTCCTCTCTTCGCCTTCCGGCTCTGTCGGGATTTCTACTTGTTTATTGTATTTATCCTAATAATGATCGCTTCGGCTTTCGAGGTTCAAGGATTTCAAGAAACCCTCAAATGTCATTGCTTAGGGTTCTTATCGTTCCCCTTGCCCTCTTGGCTTCCGCTTTCATCCTGGGTAGAAGCAAGTTATGTGCCAGTCTCGGTTTGTATATCTAGAGTAATCCATTTTTGACAGGATTGGCATCAAAGGATAATTAATTTAAACTTTGCTGCCAAATTTATCCATTTTCATCCGTTTATTCTCTGCTCTCCTATCCGTGTTCTAAGGGTGATTATGATAAATAGAGAGATTATTCTCTTTCAGAATCATCCTGAGCAGTTCCTCATTAGCCAGATTATTGACTGCAGCATCTTTCACTTCAGAGAAATAGTCAAGCGTTGCGGAACATTCGCCAGTAATATCTACCCCTATCACTTTTTCATGGGCATAGATGATGCGAAGCACGGCTTGGAGCTGGAGAAGCGTCATGTCACCATTGCTCCAGTCGGTGATGGCATCATGCTTTCTCAATACATCCTTGTCGATGGATATGTAAACCGGCTCATGTATGAGTTTGCCAGCCTTCGACGGCCAAGCCTGGTGATGATCAATCTCAGCCTGACTGTAGAACAACACCTTTTCTCTTAAGTGATCAGGCACCTGAGCAATCAACTCATCCGATGCTCCTACAATGATAATGTGTTTGACAAACGGGTTCTTCTCCAATACATCTCTCACCCAACCGCCACACGACACAACACCCTCCCATTCCGGTTGCTGCATATCCGGATGATGGTCGAAAACGATCAGGGAAAAAGGTTCATGGAGCCTGGATACCCAATATTCGGTAAGATAGTGGAAATCTCCAGAATCGATGAAATGAACAGCCTCGGCAGGAAAAGGAGCCAATCGGCGGTGCAGTTCCTTCCTACCCTCTTCGTCACAATAGCAGTCTACCCCTTTCATGTCCCGGCAATCTACATGGACGATATTCCTGTTTGAGGCAAATGCCTCCAAGTCGTATACGCCGGTAAAGTTAAGGAGAATGATGGGTATTTTCTTTTCCATATTTACTCTGTTTTCTAAATGCTGATTGCAAAAATACCTAATATTCATAAATACTTGATGAATTATACATCATATTATTGTTAAAATTAGATTTTTTTATACTTCTACACAGATTTACCAAAATCATATTAAAACAATTTAATTTTCAGCAAAAACATATTAAATTCATATTTTTATCTGTATCTTTGCAGAAAATTGAAACATATAGTAATGGTATTTATAAATGCACTTATATTGGATAAACATAGATGTAATGTTCCCCATTACATCCTCAATTGTAGTCTTCGGAAGTAATATCTATCTTGCTTGAGATAACATATTATTAACGAATTAAAAATTACATGGGTTTAATCATTTTATATTTTTTAGGTGCTCTGTCACTATCCTT
>OGKJ01000162.1_pt1 | contig 24858 bp, 10 predicted proteins | sample 1572461 | NCBI WGS metagenome assembly OGKJ01 (sample SAMEA2582080, study PRJEB24529) | metagenome | biome: Human gut stool | place: China | collected 2011 | reverse complement strand
TCTTGGTGAAGATGGTTGAACCTGCCTTGAGAAGGTAAATACCATCATTCTTGGTGGCAAGATAAATGTTGCCCTTGTTGTCTTGCCTGATATCTTGTGCTTCCAGCGTTTCTGCTCCAGGAATCTGTTTGACCAGTTTCCCTTTCTTGTCGGCACGGTATAGTTTGCCGTTCTCCAGAATAATCCAAAGTCTATCCTGTTTATCTTCCAGAATCTTATGTATGAATTTCAGGTTCTCCACTTCGCCCTTCATTGCATAGCATACTTCTGCATTTTCTTTCTTGAGCATAATTCCATATCCCGATGTAACTACGGCAATATCGTTGCTTTTCAGACGATAAACCTGGGTTACATAGGTGCTGATAGGCTGGTTCTTGGAGTCGAGCAGCGGAATATTGGCAAAACTCTTTCCATTATATAAAAGGAGAGAGTTGTTTGTACCCAACAGAATATGCCCCTGGATATCTTGGGTAATACAGTTGATGTAATTGCTGCTCAGTCCTCTGTCGTCTTTCTTGGTTTTTCTGATGGTCGTAAAGTTATAGCCATCATAGATATTCAAGCCGTTACGGGTGGCAATCCAAATGAAACCATTTGAATCCTGGAACACCTGAGTGGCAAGGTTGCTCGAAAGCTGGTTGTCTGAATTGAAAAGTTTTCCTCGCTGCGCCATCATATTCTGCGCAGTGAGACAGAAGATAAACATCAGTAAAAGACCGATGTATCTCACAATTCTGAGGTTTGATTTCATGGAAATCATCATGATTTTTGGTTTCATTGTCTTTTGGCTTTTTTATATTCGTTTGCAAAAGTACGAAAAAAATGGGAGACTCATGCACGGAAATGTATGTTTTTTGTAGGAAGATGCTAAAAAGATGTTAAAATATTACATAGAGTAAAGATGATGTTACATATGATACGAGAGAAAAACTATTGGTTACTTATCATAAAGTATATATGAAAGATTAGGAGTATCTTTGCATCGGTTTTAAGTTATGTTGATTTTTAACAGTTTTGAATATGTAGGTTAGTTAGGTTTATAAAATAGGTTTATGTAATTAGGTTTAAGATTTTCAAGGATTTAGATATTATGGTTTTTATATAGAATCATGATTAATTGGTTTTCGGGAATGGTGCGTAGTGATTACGCGCCATTCTATTTTAAAAGACCAGCATCCTTTTCTGTAAACTAGAACCTGGCAATCCTTCATAATATAATAAGGTGACTGACAATATATGATAAATCTAAAAATAATTATAACAATGAACAGAAAGAAATTGTTAATATCACTCGCTATGGCTATGCTGTCAATGGCGGGACTGGCTGCCGATAATCTGCCGGCACTTCGTGTGCAGGGTAAGAATCTGGTAGATGCCAATGGTAAAACTGTGGTTCTTCATGGTGTGATGGATACACCGAACCGTTACTTCAATGGGTGGAGATGGCAACAATGGAAGGCTGACTATTCTGAAGCCGACATCAAACCTTGTTTGGAATATTTTTCCAAGCAGTTTTCGGCTATTACCGACAAGGAGCAGGGGGCTTACTGCACCGTGTTCCGTCTGCACATGGATCCTTGCTGGACCAACGATCCGACAATGAAAGCAGAAAACGAGGCAGACATTTCTGCCTTCAAAATGGCGCGTTATCGCCTGTATCTCCAGAAGCTTTATATTCCATTAATCAAGGATGCCATCGCTCATGGACTCTACGTCATCGTCCGTCCACCGGGAGTCTGTCCACAAGACATTCGTGTTGGAGATAAGTACAACCGCTATCTCAAGTCGGTATGGAAGGACTTTGCTGCCGATGAGTATATTCAGCAGAATTCGGGATTGATCTCCATCGAACTTGCCAATGAACCGGTGAGAGTTCATCTTTCAGATGGTAAGGATTCGGAAAAGGCTTTGCACGATTACTTCCAGCCGGTAGTAGATGTGATTCGCAAGCAGGGTTTCAAGGGCATCATCTGGGTTCCGGGTGCAGGCTATCAGAGCCAGTATCAGAATTACGCCAAGTATCCTATCACCGATAGCGAGGACAATTTCTCTTATGCCGTGCATGTTTATTCCGGATGGTATGGAAATATGACCGATAAGAATTGCAATCACGATACTTTCATCCGCAACTTCAAGAGTCAGGTGCCGATGGTAGAGACGAAACCTATCATGGTAACGGAGATAGACTGGAGTCCGGAAGATCCGGACAAGGCGAACGAAGGTCACTACAATGAGTGGGGACAGTGGACACAACCTAACCTGGGAAGCTGGGCAACTGCATCTACCTCGAAATGGGGATCGGCATGGAAGGCAGTTCACGACCACTTTGGCAATATCGGAATGACCATCACCCATCCACAGGAATATTACGATATTGATGAATATCTTAAAACGGGCAGGGTGATTCCAGGTTTCCAGAATGCCAAGAAGCACGGATTGTTTGAAGAATGTTGCGGTTATGCCTGTATGAACTGGTATAAAGAATGGTATTTGAAACAAAATACAACAGGAATTAAACAATTAGAAACCCAGGCAGACGTGGTTTCCACCTTATATTATAATATAGAAGGAAAAGAGGTTGAAAAGCCAACTGCAGGTGTTTATATAATAAAACAACTGTTAAGTAATGGAAAAATACGTTCTCGCAAGGTTTTTCTAAAATGATAAACTTTCTGTTACACCACGCAAAGTGAGTTTCGAAAGAAATCCATACCTTTGCCGCCGTGAATAATCAATTTTAGTGCACGCCTAAATTTTTAAAGCATAAATCAAAAATGAATAGAACATGATTGAACAAGTGTTAACAATGAAACGGACAGCAGCCTTATGCTTGGTGGGAGCTTTCTGCAGCCTGAATGCTCAGGCTCAGAAGATCCATGTCAAGGGTAATCTTGTTGACGGTACAGGTGAACCTCTGATTGGTGCCACTGTAAAAGTAAAAGGTAATGCCAGCGTCGGTGCGGTCACCGACTTTGACGGTAACTTCAGCATCGATGTGCCTTCTGAAAACTCTTCTCTCGTATTTACCTACGTAGGTATGAAGACCAAGGAAGTGAAAATCGGTAAGAAGAGAGTGTTCAAACTCTCATTGGAAGACGACAATGCCATCGGCGAAGTCGTAGTCGTTGGTTATGGTCAGCAGAAGAAGGCTTCTGTCGTGGGTGCCATCACCCAGACCACTGGTAAGGTGTTGGAGCGTGCGGCTGGTATCAGCGATATCGGTGCTGCCCTGACTGGTAACCTTCCGGGTGTTGTTACAACTGCATCTAGTGGTATGCCGGGTGAAGAGGAACCTCAGATTCAGATTCGTGGTGCTTCTTCCTGGAACAACTCTTCTCCTCTCGTCCTCGTGGATGGTATCGAGCGTCCTATGTCGAGCGTGGATATGCAGTCTGTTGCCACTATCTCTGTATTGAAGGATGCATCTGCCACCGCCGTTTATGGTGTGAAGGGTGCCAATGGTGTTATCTTGATTACCACCAAGCGTGGTACTGAAGGAAAGGCGCAGATTAGTGTTACTGCCAATGCTGTCATGAAGATTCCTTCTAAGCTCCCAGACAAGTTAGATTCATACGATGCTCTTGTCGCAAGAAATACTGCCATCGAGCATGAGTTGAACATCGCTCCTGGTAGCTTTGACAAGATGAAACCTATGAGTTTCATCGAGAACTATCGCAATCAGACTACTTTGGAGCAAAAGGAGCGTTATCCTAATGTAGATTGGCAGAGATATTTGTTCAAAGACTACACGATGTCTTATAATGCCAATGTCAATGTTGCCGGTGGTACAAGATTCGTGAAGTATTTCGCAGGCGTTGACTTCGTGTCAGAGGGTGACCTTTACAAGGACTTCGGCAATGGACGTAATTATGATACAGGTTATAGCTATAATCGTGTGAACGTTCGTTCCAACCTCGACTTCAATATCACAAAGACAACTGTATTTAAGGTGAATATCGCTGGTTCCAATGGCGTTCGCAAGGCTCCATGGGCGAACAGTAGCGGTGGCTATAGCGATTGGCAAGTCAGCCAGCAGTGGTCTGGTGCTTATAACATTTCTCCAGATGCCTTCTTTCCAAAATATTCAGATGGCTCATGGGGATTCTTGCCTGGTAGTACCAACGTAACAAACTCAGCTCAGCAGGTTGCTCTCGGCGGTACGATGAAATCTACCACTACTCGAATCACCACAGACTTCGTGTTGGAGCAGAATCTTGACTTTATCACAAAGGGACTCTCGGCACGTGGTATGATTTCTTGGGACAACACCTTCTTGGATAGCGGTCGTGGTATTAATGATATGAATAATAATCCTCAGCTCAAATGGATTGATCCAGAAACAGGTGTTGTTTATTATAAGGAAGCATACGAGCATTATGATAAGTTCGACTACACCATGGGTAATAAGTGGACCGTGAATGGTGGTAGCGTGAACGACTGGGCTACTCAGCGCAATCTCAATTATCAGCTTCAGCTCAATTGGGGACGCCAGTTTGGTAAGCATAATGTTACTGCGATGGGTCTCTTTGGCCGACAAGAGCATGCAACGGGTGCCATGATTCCTTCTTATCGTGAGGACTGGGTATTCCGTACCACTTACGATTGGAACTCTCGTTACTTCTTCGAGTACAATGGTGCTTACAATGGTTCAGAGAAGTTCTCTCCAGACAACCGTTTCGCATTCTTCAGTTCTGGTGCCCTTGGCTGGATGATCTCTGAGGAACCATTCATGAAGTATCTTCGTGAGCATAAGATTGTGGATATGATGAAACTCCGTGCATCATATGGTGAGATTGGTGATGATAACGTAGGTGACCGCTTCCTCTATATGAGCCAGTGGGCATACGGTGGCAAGACCAATATGGGTACAACGGATAGTGACAAGTCTTCTATCTATCAATGGTATCGTGAGTCTTCCGTAGGTAATCCAAATGTACACTGGGAGAAAGTGAAGAAAGTGAACTTCGGTCTCGACTATGGTTTCTTGGGCGGCTTGATTACAGGTGCCGTTGATATCTTCCACGACACACGTACCGATATCCTCGTTATGGGCTATGACCGTTCTATTCCATCTTACTACGGACAGAACGCTCCGGTTTCCAACTTAGGTAAGGTTACAACAAGTGGTTATGAATTGGAGTTGAAGTTCAACAAGGTATTTGCTAATCAGATGCGTTTGTGGGCAAACTTCAATATGACCCATGCCACAAATAAGATTAAGATAAAGGATGATGCGGCACTTCTTCCTTCATATCGCAAGCAGGCTGGTCACTCTATCGGTCAGGCCTACACTTATCTGGACAAGGGATTCATACAGAATTATGATGAACTCTATGGTTCTCCAAAGATGGATTCTAATGATAGCCAACGTTTGCCAGGTGATTACTATATCGTCGACTTCAATGGTGATGGTAAGGTGGATAATGTGAACGATATTGTTCCTTACGGATATACAGGTAGCCCACAGAACACCTACAATGCTACTCTTGGTTTTGAATACAAGGGATTCAGTTGCTTTGCACAGTTCTATGGTGTAACCAATGTAACCCGTGATGTAACCATGATTAGCTTGGTAGACCCAATGCTTGCCAATGTGTATGATCAAGGCACATGGTGGAGCTATGATCATACCAATGCAGATGTGCTCACACCTCGTTACAATTCTACGCCTATGAGTAATGCGGCATACTATGGTACTCAGTACCTTTGCGATGGCTCATACATCCGTTTGAAGAACGTGGAAATCGCTTATACTTGGAATGGCGGTTGGATTAAGAAGCTTGGTTTGAACAACCTCAAGGTTTACGTAAGTGGTAACAACCTTTGGCTTTGGACCCGCATGCCAGATGACCGTGAGTCTAACTTCTCAAGTAATGGTGGTGCCTATGGTGCTTATCCAACCATGAAGCGTGTTAACTTCGGTGTCAAGTTTAATCTTTAAACAAGCATAATATAATGAAACGAAATATATTAAAACTTTTTTGTGCGCTGAGTCTTATTTGTGGATTCGCTTCTTGTACAGACTATTTGGACAAGACTCCAGATTCTACAGTGAATGCTGATGAGGCGTTCAAGAACTTCACCAATTTCCAGGGTTACGTTGAGGAGGTTTACAACTGTATTCCTAGCAAGGAATCAAACTACTGGTGTACTACTTTCAACTGGGGTGAGGATGAAATCTTGAATACAGGTAAGGGTGATAGCCATGAGACCGCTCACTTCGACTTGGGTGATTATCGTTATTGGTATAGTGACCCACAGAGTTTCTTGCATTCCAATGGACTTAGCTCTACTTCAACAGACAAGTTCAGTCACTCTTTGGAGCATGCCTGGTATTGCATCCGTAAGTGCAACCTGGGTCTTGAAAATTTGGAGAAGATGACAGACTGTACCCAGGAAGAGAAAAATATCATCAAGGGACAGTTGCTCTTCTTCCGTGCATGGTGGCACGAGGAATTGATGGAATTTTATGGAGGTATGCCATACGTAGATACCGTGTTGGATGGTAGCCAGGCTTTGACTTTGCCTCGCCTTTCATTCCAAGAGTGTGCTACTAAGTGTGCTGAAGATTTCCGTGCAGCAGCCGACCTTCTCCCTAATGATTGGGATAAGACAGTTATTGGTAAGAAAACTTTGGGCAAGAACGACCTTCGTATCACAAAGGTTTGTGCCTTGGGTTATTTAGGTAAGGTATTACTTTGGGCGGCTTCTCCTTTAAACAATCTTGGTGCAGAGGTAGGAGCTTCCAAGAATGGCGATACCTATAGATATAATGTGGAGTTTGCAGCCAAGGCAGCTAATGCTTTGGCAGAAGCTATTTCTCAGGTCAATTCAGGCAGTACACCTTATGCTTTAGCTGAGTATAAGTATGACAATATTTACGACCATGTGGCATCAGAGGATTCTAAGACCAATTTCTCCGACATCTTCCGTACCACAGGTAAGGGTTGGAAACAGCCTGGTTCTACAGAGGCTATTTTGCGTGCTCCTTATATTGGTGCAAATGGTTCTAACTGGAACTTTACCAAGAACTGGGGTATCAAGATCAATGAAATCGTTCAGCATGATGCGGTGATTCATCAGCCTACAGCCAACTATGTCAACTATTATGGTATGGCAAATGGTCTTCCTTTGGATGATCCTGAGTCTGGTTTTGATCCTACACACCCATTCAAGGGTCGTGACCCACGTTTCTATCATGATATCGTATTTGATGGCTTCCAGTATATCAATACTACGATTGGCAAGGAAAATCCTGACTATCAGTTCAAGTATGTTCAGATGTACACGGGCAGTAACTTGCGTAGCTCTTCATCACAGGGTTGCCGTACGGGTTACTATTGCCAGAAGTTGGTTCCTCACCAGGCTAACAGGTATGATGTAATGTATGAGTGGGGTGGTGCTTTGCAGTGCGATTTGCCTTATATGCGTCTTGCTGACATCTATTTGATGTATGCAGAGGCAGGTGCAGCCGTACAGGGTGCCAACTACAAGAGCAACAAGTGTAATCTGACAGCAGTCGATGCCATCAACGTGCTTCGTGATCGTGTAGAGGCAGGTCATGTGGCTGATAAGTATGCTGCAAATCAGCAGAAGTTTATGGATGAGGTTCGTCGAGAGCGTGCCGTAGAGTTGGCTTTTGAGGGTTTCCGTTGGAATGACTTGCAGCGTTGGTTGCTTCTCACCGAGTATCCTTACAATATCAAGACCTCACAGGAGTTCAAGCGTGTAGGCGATTTCGATTACACCAAGAAAGATCCTCGTGATGCAGAGGTCGCTGGTTGGAGCGAGAAGACAATTCTTACTCGTGATTTCACCGAGAAACACTATCTCTTGCCATTGAAGCAAAGTGATGTTTACTTGTATCCAGAGTTTGGTCAGAACCCAGGATGGTAATCCGATAGATGAGTGTTTTCTTAAACATAAACTTCGAAAATATCATATCATATATGAAAAGTAATAAAAACAAAATATACTCTGCTTTGACAGTCGTTACGGCACTTCTTGCACAGTTGCCAGCGTCAGCTCAGGAAACTGCTGACAGCGCATTGGTCAACGTTGCCTTCAAGAAGGTACAGAAGACTGACGTGCTCGGTGGTGTCGGTAGTATCAATGTCAGAGAATTGACAGAGAAGAACTATAATACCTATAGTCTTGATAACATGCAGGGCTATGTGGCAGGTTACAATGGCAACGGCATGTGGGGTTACTCTAATGCCCTCGTCCTGATTGATGGTGTGCCTCGTGAAGCCAACAATGTACGTCCTGACGAGATTGAGGACATCTCTTTCCTCAAGGGTGCTCAGGCATCTCTGCTTTATGGTAGCCGTGCTGCCAATGGTGTCATCATGATTACTACCAAACGTGGTCATGTAACAGAAGGATTGAAAGTGAAGGTCAATGCCAACACAGGTTGGAATGTTGCCAAGGCTTTCCCTGAGTATCTTGGTTCAGCTGAGTACATGAGCCTTTACAACGAGGCTTTCCTCAACGATGGTGGTGATCCAAACAACCTTCCATACAGTCCGGAGAGCATCTATAATTATGCTTCTGGTCAGAACCCTTATCGCTACCCAAGCGTAGATTTCTATTCTTCTGATTATATCAAGAAGGCTTTCAATCGCTCTGAGGTTTCTGCAGAGATAGAAGGTGGTAACCAGCGTGCGCGCTTCTATGCCAATATCAGTTATAACCGTGCAGGCGACAACTTGAACTTTGGTGCTGCTAAGAAGGATTATACAGACCGCTTCAACGTGAGAGGTAATGTCGATATTCTCTTGAATAGTTTTATAACGGCTTACGTGAACGCCAATGCTACCTATTATGGCTCTAAGTCTGCCAACAATAGTTATAAGTATTGGGAGTTGGCTCGTACCTTCCGTCCTAACCGTGTGGCTCCGCTGATTCCGATTGACATGATTGCCCCTAATGCGAAGAATGCCTTGACCATGATTGGTGCAACCAACAACATCATCGATGGCAAATACTTCTTGGGTGGTACAAGCTTGGATCAGAGTAATGTCTTTGGTGACATCTATGCTTCTGGTACTAATGTATATCATAGCCGTCAGTTCCAGTTTGATGCAGGTGTCAACTTCGACCTCTCATCTGTACTCAAGGGCTTGAGCTTCCACACGATGGTGGCCATCGACTATGCTACGCTCTATACCACATCGTTTAATAATACTTACGCTACCTTCCAGCCAACTTGGGCAAACTTCAATGGCAAGGATGTCATCGTAGGTCTTAACAACAATGGCACGGTGGATAAGAAGTCTGGTGTGCAGAATATCTCTGGTTCCACAGATAACCAGACCATCGCATTCAATGCGCACTTTGATTATGACCGCACCTTCGATGGCGTACACAACGTAAGTGCCATGTTGGTGGCTAACGGTTATCAGCAGACAATTTCTGGTCAGTATCATAAGACAAGCAATGCCAACATGGGCTTGCAGCTCTCGTATAACTACGACCATAAGTATTATGCCGGTTTCTCTTTGGCTACACCTTGGTCTGCAAAGTTGCCTTCTTCTAACCGATTGGGTTTCTCTCCATCAGCAACATTGGGTTGGCGCTTGTCTAAGGAGAAGTTCTTGGAGAATTCATTCTTTGATGATTTGACCTTGAGCGCTAGCTATACTGACTTGAAGACCGATTTGGGTATCGACAACTACTATATGTACTTAGGTGTATACCAAAATGGTGGTTGGTGGGATTGGAACGGAGGTTCTGGTCACTCAGCAGTTCAGTCAAAGCATGGTGAGAACAAAGACTTCAATTACTTGCATCGCAAGGAATTCTCTGTCTCTCTTCATGCCGAGGTGCTTGATAAGTCTTTGAGCTTGGATGCATCTTATTTCTTGTCAAAGTGGACCAATGGTATCATCCAGTCTCGCAACCAGATGCCTAGCTATATGTTTAGCTACTATCCGGAGTCTTCATTCATACCATATATGAACTACAATGAGGATAAGCGTACAGGTTTCGACTTGGGTGTGAACTATAAAAAGCAGATTGGTGAGTTAGGCATCGGTGTAGGTGCAAACTTGACTTACTACACCACCAAGGCAACCAAGCGTGATGACTCTCAGTATGCAGATGCTTATCAGTATCGTCAGGGGCAGCCACTCGACGCCATTTGGGGCTATGAGTGCGAAGGTTTCTTCAAGGACCAAGCTGACATCGATGCCTCTCCTAAGCAGATTATCGGTGGTACTATCCGTCCTGGAGACTTGAAGTACAAGGATCAGAATGGTGATAATGTCATCGACGGCAAGGACCAAGTTTGCTTGGGTAAGGGCGGTTGGTATGGAACTCCTACCACACTCGGTGTCAACGTGACATTGAAGTACAAGAACTTCACCCTCTTCTTGCTCGGTACAGGCAACTTCGGAGCCAAGGCTGTGAAGAACTCTACTTATTACTGGGTGGGTGGTGATGCCAAGTACACAGCAGAGATGCGTGGCAGATGGACTCCTGAGACAGCGGCTACAGCTACCTATCCACGTCTGACAACAGAGGCTGGTACCAATAACTACCAGACTTCAGACTTCTGGATGTATTCTACTGACCGCTTCGACTTGCAAAAGGTACAGCTCTCTTACGACTTCCCTAAGTCAGTATTTGGAAAGAGCTTCATACGTGGACTCCAATTGTTCGTGAATGGCAACAGCCTGTTGACCATCGCCAAGGAACGCAAGATACTGGAGATGAATGTTAACAATAAAGGTGCAGCACCTTTGAATCGCTTCTATAGCATCGGTGCTAAGGTATCATTCTAAGATTTATAAAAAGAATAAAATTATGAAATTATCAAGATTATTATTGATAAGTGCGGTAGCAATCTCGCTCACATCTTGTGACGACTTGTTTGAACCAGCCTTGGAAAATAACCAAGATATCAGCCAGATGTACAAGGATCCACAGTTTGCTCGTGGTATTCTTGACAATGCATACTTGGCATTGCCTTATGCCAATTCTCCAGTTACAGACGTTGCTACAGATGATGCTGTCACCAACAACAACTCTGATAACTATAAGAAAATGGCAACTGGTTCTTGGGATGCAAACATGAACCCTGTGTCACAGTGGGACGGTCGCTATCACGCCATCCAGTACTGCAACTTGATGTTGGAGAACTGCGACAAGGTAGAGTGGTCTTATTCTACACCGGTGCTCAAACAGATGTATTGTGACAATTACAAGGGCAATGCCTATGCTTTGCGAGGCTTGCACCTCTTCTATTTGCTCCGTGCTCATGCCGGTATGGTAGATGGTCAGTTGATGGGTGTGCCTATTCATCTCGCATCCGAGACGGCAAGCTCAAACTTCAATCTTCCTCGTAACACCTTCAAGGAGTGCATCGAACAGATTATGTCCGACTTCGATGAAGCTTTGAAGTATCTCCCAGAGCAGTATGGTGATGTGGATGAGGACAAGGTTCCTGCCAAGTATGCACAGGAAGGTGCTTCCAATGCAGAGTATAACCGTGCTTTCGGTGACAACCACCGTGGTAAGATTGATGGTAGAATCATTTCAGCCTTCAAGGCTCAGGTTGCTATCATGGCAGCATCTCCAGCTTATGCCTCTGGTGGTGCATTTACCTACGAGGATGCAGCCAAGCTTGCTGCTGACTGCTTGAAGAACTTCGGTGGTTTGAGTGCTTGCGATCCTGATGGATGGAAGTGGTACAACAACAAGAACGTAATCGAGGGCTTGGGTGCAACTTCTGTGAACCCTAAGGAGATAATCTGGCGTGGTGGCATTGATGAGAACAACTCTTTGGAGAGTGACAACTATCCTCCAACTCTCTATGGTAAGGGTCGTGTGAACCCAACCCAGAACTTGGTGGATGCCTTCCCAATGGCGAAAGGCTATCCTATTACAGATCCAAATTCTAAGTATAATGCCAATGATCCTTATGCTGACCGTGACCCTCGTCTGAAGGCTTACATTTTGGTGAATGGCGATAAGATTGGCTCAACAGATGGTGTGGTTAACTCTGCTGCCGACTCTAAGACTACAGATGGACTTAACAAGGAGAACGGAAAGTCAACTAAGACTGGCTACTATCTTCGCAAGTTGCTCCGCTCAGACATCAACCTCAACCCTAACTCAACTACCAAGCAGAAGCATTTGAATGCTCGTATCCGTACGACAGAGATTCTTCTTGATTATGCTGAGGCTGCCAATGAGGCTCAAGGTCCTAAGGCTAAGGTAGGTGGAGCAGACTATTCTGCATACGATGTCATCAAGGCAATTCGTAAGCGAGCTGGCGTAGGCGAGTTTGGTGGAGACCCATACCTGGACGAGTGTGCACAGAGCAAGGAGAAGATGCGCGAGTTGATTCGCAACGAGCGCCGTTTGGAACTTTGCTTCGAGAATCATCGCTTCTGGGACTTGCGTCGCTGGAAGGCTAATCTCAATGAGGCTGCCAAGGGTATCAACATCACAACAGATGAGGCAACTGGTGCTTTCGTCTATAAGACCTTCGAGGCTGAGGAGCGTAAGTATGATGACTATATGTTCTATGGTCCTATTCCTTATTCTGAGATTTTGAAGTATAGCAATCTGAAGCAGAACGAGGGTTGGAAATAATAAACGACTAATATAAATAAAGACTAATGATTATGAAACGTTATATCAAAATGGTAGCTGTCCTCTTGGGACTGATGGCTTCTTTCACTGCATGTGAGAATGGAGACCAGAATTTCGATGATTACGAGGGCGGAACCACTGTTTACTTTGCTTATCAGTCTCCAGTAAGAACTATTGTACTGGGTGATGATGAGTATGATACAACATTGGACAAGGCGCACAAGTGCAAAATCTTGGCTACCTTCGGAGGCTCATACAATGGCAGAAAAGCTGCGGTTAATGTTGCCGTTGACAACAGCTTGTGTGATCACTTGACATTTGCCGATGGCACTCCAGTGAAGGCAATGCCTGCTGAGTATTATCAGCTCGCTACCACAACATTCAATTTCAATGGTGGTATGCAGGGTGGTACAGAGGTACAGCTCACTGATGCTTTCTTCAATGATCCAGATGCTGTCAAGAATACATACGTGATTCCTTTGGTGATGCAAGACCAGAGTGGTTTTGATAGAATCGCCACTGGAACTTTGAAGGAAGGCAGAACTGGTTCTCGTACCAATGCTTCTGTTTGGGAGAAGGCTCCTCAGGACTACGTGATGTATTGCGTGAAGTATCAGAACAAGTATAGTGGCTGGTGGTTGACCAATCACAATACAAGTACCGATAACATTGAGAAGGCATCTAAGGTGCAGATTAATACTCGTAGCTTGAATAGTTCAGTTTATTCTGTAGAGTTCCAGGAAGGCAGTAAGATCTTGAAGGCTGACCTCTTGCTTACATTCGATGCCAATGAGAAGTGTACCATCACTTCATTGACAGATGGTGTTACTGCTACGGGTTCTGGTTCATGGGCTGACGATGCTTTGTTGTCTTGGAACAATAAGAATCGTGACTTGATGGAGCTGAATGCTGAGATTACTTTCGCTGGTGGGGTGAAGAAGAATCTCAACGAGAAACTCGTTTGGTGGCGTAGTGGAGTAACCAAGGAGGAGTTCTCATTTACCTATAACAATTAATGATCGTATAAGTTATGAAAAGACAAATAATAATATCTGCATTTGGGGCCATGCTTTTGGCCTCATGTGCAGACCACTTCGACCAGAACTTCGAGACTGTGCGTCCTGATAAGTTGGCTGAATATGGCTATTTGGAAAAGTATGATGCTCTCAAGGATTACATTGCTGACAAGCCAAACTTCCATCTCGGTATCGGAACTACGGTTGATGAGTATAACAAACAAGAGTTAGTATATGCTTTGACCAATAGCAACTTCAATGAGACCGTGGCAGGTAATGCCATGAAAATGGCTTCTTGTGTGGCAGATGATGGAAGCATGGACTTCGAGAAGGTTAAGACTTATGTTAAAAATGCCACAAACGCAGGTCTTTCTGTTTATGGACATACTTTGGCATGGCACTCTCAGCAGCCTTTGAAGTACTTGAATGGCTTGATTGAGGGTAGGGAAATCAAGGTGGATCCAGGAGCAAAGGTTGAGAAGATCGACTACGACTTGGATTGCTCTACGCTTACAGGTTATAGTTGGACTGGTTCTCCTGCTTCTGTTACAACGGAGTGGAACAAGGATGGTGCCATGGTTATCACCAACCCTACTAAAATAGATCCTTTCTATGCCCTTCAGTATTGGATGGTAAACGGTATAGCACTTAAGACAGGTCGGGAGTATACCGTGAAGATTGTCTGCAAGGCAGAAGGAGACGAGGATGCCAACATTCACTTCAAGGTAGGCGATTGGGGTGGTGGAGACCAGAAGACCTTTAAGATTCCTGCTAATGCTGGTTACAAGGAGATTCTACTGAAGGTTACTCCTACCATGGACAACAATGGTCTTATGTTCCAGCATGGTGATTTTGCTGGTAAGATTTACTGGAAGTCTGTCACCTTCACTCACTCTGAGGCTCCAGTCATGGAAGTCCCTGTTTCCGTAGGACATCTTACTTTCGATGATGACAAAAGCCTCGGTGGATGGGGTATGGACAAGGCTCCAACAAATGTAAATGGTGTCTGCGAAGTTGGTAATGTTACCGCAAGAGCCAATGCTTGGGATTCTCAGATTAACTATGAGCCAGGATTTGTTTTCGAAAATGGTAAGAATTATCATTTGAAGATGAAGATCAAGGGTTCTGTTGATGGTTCATTTGGAGCTGGTTTCCAGAATCCTGATGGCTACAAGGGCTGTGGCGACTTCCCAACCATCAAGTTTACTACCGATTGGAAGGAAGTGGATGTTGCTACTACTTGTAATGGTGACAATGCAAAACGTCTGTTGCTGAACATTGGTAAGTATGTGGGTACCATTTACATCGATGACTTCGAGGTTTACTACATGAAGAAGGCAAATAAGATTCCTTTAACTGACAAAGAGAAGAAAGATACTTTGACTTTGGCTATGAACAAGTGGATAGATGGTATGATGGAAGCTTGCGATGGCAAGGTAAAGGCTTGGGACGTTGTCAACGAGGCTCTTTCTGGAGCAGATAAAGATGGCGATGGTAAGTACGACCTTCAGTCGGCTACCCGTGGCAATGTATCTGCAGAGGATGCTGCTAACAATTTCTATTGGCAGGACTATCTTGGCGACCTCGACTACGTTCGCACAGCAGTTAAGGCTGCTCGTGAAAGCTTCGCCGCTCACAATGGTAAACCTGAGGATCTCAAACTCTTCATCAATGACTATAACTTGGAGAGTGATTGGGATCAGAATGGCAAACTCAAGAGCTTGATTCAGTGGATCAAGGATTGGGAGGCTGATGGTGTTACCAAGATTGATGGTATCGGTAGCCAGATGCACATCTCTTGCTATGGTAAACCTCAGACTCAGGAGTCTAAGAAGAATGCTATTGTCAACATGTTGAAGTTGATGGCTGAGTCTGGCAAGTTGGTTCGTATCTCTGAGTTGGATATGGCATACGTTGATGAAACCGGCAAGAGTGTAAACACCAACGATATGACTGAGGAGCAGCACAAGCAGATGCGTGAGCTTTATGAGTTCGTCATCAAGAAGTACTTCGAAATCATCCCTGAGGCTCAGCAGTGGGGTATCTGTCAGTGGTGTCCTACTGACTCTCCTGCTAATAGCGGATGGCGTGCTGGTGCTCCTACTGGTCTTTGGGACAAGGACTACTACCGCAAGCACACCTATGGTGGCTTCGCAGCTGGTCTCGGTGCTCCAGAGTACTGGAATGATGCTAAGTAATATTTGTGGTGTGAGCCTATCCTATGGCTCATGCCATCTAATATAAAGAAACATTAGTTTAGGTTTTATCATATAAAGGATTAACCGAAATGATGTTAGTCGTGATAGGTCGGTTGTGTCGTGAAGACACGACCGACCTTTTTGCTTAAAATTGCACGAAAACGCACTTTTAAAGTATTTCATTTGGTTGCACATTTGCATTCCTGATAAAGTATTTGTTACATGACGCAAAGGGTGTTTCTGAAAAAAGTAGTATCTTTGTACCCATGAAAAAGATATATTATTTGCTGATGGGCTGCCTGCTGCTGGTGGGTTGCTCGCAAAAGCCACATGACATAACGATGGTGAGCCAGTTGCCTGCCATCTATCCCGACTACGTGGGCGTTACCGTGCCTGCCAATATCGCTCCGCTCAACTTCTGCATGGAAGATGAGGGATATACGGCTATGTCGGTACAGATAAAGGGATCCAGGAAGGGAGCGATGGAGACATCGGGAGAGGATGCGGAGTTTGACATCGAACAATGGCATCAACTGCTACGTGATAATCGGGGAGGAAAACTGACCCTTACTGTTCTCGCCAAGAAGGACGGACAATGGAGACAATTCAAGCCTTTTGACATCTTCGTGGATAAGCAGAGGATGAAGGAGTGGGGCGTCACTTATCGCATGGTGGCTCCTGGCTATGAGCTCTATGGCATGCAGGGACTCTTCCAGCGTTGCCTCTCCAACTTTGATGAGTTTGCCATCTATCGCACCACCGAGGTGCCTGGCAGTTGTGTGAATTGTCATACCGCCAATGCCACCAATCCCGATGAGTTTACGCTGCATATCCGTGGCGAGAAGGGTGCTACCTTGATTCGCCATCAGGGCAAGGACGACTGGATGAAGTCGAAGAATCTGGAGGTGGGCGGTCCGATGGTGTTCCCTTGTTGGCATCCATCGGGCAAGTTTATCGCCTTCAGCACCAATGATACGCAGCAGTATTTTCATTCTCAGGCTAAGAAGCGCATCGAGTATTTCGATATGAGCTCTGACATCTTCATCTACAATCCCGAGACGCATGAGGCGATGGTCGATGCTCGCTTTGCCACCAAGGAGAATCTGGAGAACTGCCCTGTGTTTTCGCCAGACAGTAAGTGGCTCTATTATATCACTGCGCCTTTCAGAGATCCGAAGCTGCATTTCCGTGAGAGCCGATATAGCCTCTGCCGTGTGGGCTTCGATGCCAAGACGGGCAAGCTGGGCGAAAAGGTGGATACGCTCATCAGTGCGGTGGCTTTGGGCAAGAGCATCACTTGGCCTCGTCCGTCATACGATGGCAGATATCTGATGTTTACCACGCTGGATTATGGCTACTTCTCTATCTGGCATCCGGAGGCTGACCTATGGCTGCTAGACTTGAAGACAGGCAAGGCTCATGCCCTGGACGCTGCCAACAGTGATGACTCTGACAGTTTCCACAACTGGAGCAAGAGTGGCGGATGGTATCTCTTTACCAGTAGGCGAGAGGACGGACTGTATACTCGCATCTATCTGGCTAGCGTGGACAGGCAGGGCCATTCTACCAAGCCTTTCCTCCTGCCGCAACGCCGACCTAGGGAGGACAATCTGCGCCGCATGTATTCATATAATACGCCCGACTTCACGCTGCGCAAGGTGGAGATAGAGGATATGCCTGGGCATATCAACAACCCTAAACGTATGGAATGGCGGGTGGCTAAGTAATGCTATATATAATAAGGTATAAGGAAAATGAAAGATACGAAGAATAATGATAGAAGCCGATGGATGATGGCGGTTGGCTTCATGGCTGCCCTGTACATCTTCTGGCGATATGCCTATCCCTGCGCATTGGCTTATCATGAGCAGATGCAGCTCTTTTTATGGAATGGGGATTATCTGATGTATAGACTGGCAGAACCAGGTGGCGTGGCTCGCTATCTGGCTGAGATGCTGGTGCAGTGCTATAACAATCTGCCGCTGGGCGCCTTGCTCCTGGCGCTACTCATGGGTGGCTTGCAAAGGATCACCTGGCTCTTGATGAGAAGGATGGGCTGTAAGGATGGTATGAGATGTTATCTCCTGTCGTTTCTGCCGCCTATTGTGATGTGGGCGATCATGGGCGATAAGGATGTGGTATCTTTTAATTCTCAGTGGCAGCAGCTCGCTATCAACGGTTTGGCTGGCAAGAGCAATGTTACCGTGAAAGTGAAATTGGCAGAGCCAACCCCAAATGTTCAGATGTGTGTAGATTACGAGGATGATAGTCATGAGTGGCCTTCATTCAACGGCAGCGATGAGATTACCTTCACCACCAAGGAAGGTGCTGCCATTAAGACTATGGGTATCCAATATACCGACCCAGACAAGAAACCTGCCCAGGTATCTGTACTCGGTGCTTGGTTGGTTGATACAACTACCGGCATTTCTAAGGTAGAGAATCTGAAGGTAGCTCAGGATGGCAAGTGCTTCAACCTCGCTGGTCAGCAGGTAGGTAAGGGTTACAAGGGTATCGTGATCAAGAATGGTAAAAAGATGGTTATCAAGTAACAGATGAGACGTTTTACAATGCTCGCATCTCTCCTCATGGTTCTGTGCCTCCAGATGGCGGCACAGACCTGGGAAGAGGTAAAAGTGGGGACTTCTACTCGCAAGACCCTCACTTATGTTCCAAAGAATGTAGAGAAATCACCAGCCTTGGTAATCTCTCTTCATGGTATGAATCAAGACCCGGAGTACCAGCAGAAGCAGACGCAATGGAATGCGCTGGCTGATACCGAGGGTTTTATTGTTACCTATCCGCTGGGTAATAACAGAATGTGGGATACCGGCGGTACTGGTGATGTCAAGTTTGTGGAGGCTGTCATGAAGGATATGGAGCTGAAGCATAATGTGGATAAGAACCGCATCTATCTCTCGGGCTTCTCCATGGGTAGCTGGCTGGGTTACCACTGTCTGGAAACTCTTGGCGATAAGATTGCTGCTTTCGGACCAGTAAGTGGTGTGGACATCGGCAAGCAGCCTAAGGCAAACCGCAAGGTGTCTATTATGCACATCCATGGTACGGGTGACGACGTGTTTAAATATACGGGCGACCCTTCTCACATGGCTGGCGGCTATCCTAGCATTGAGGAATATGTAAAGAAGTGGGCTGCCTACGAAGGTTGCGATGCAAGCAATCCGCAGGTAATCCGTCCTTATCCTGCCGGCAGCACAGGTCCCACAGCTACACGTACTATATATAATAATGTGAACGATGGAGTAGAGGTGAACCTGATTGCCATCGACGGCAAGGGCCACTGGCATTCCAACGAGGCTAACGGTGTGAACTCTACCAAGGAACTCTGGACCTTCTTCAAGCGCCACCAGCTGAACCAGGCTTCTGTTCCCGACCCAAACTTTCAGATTTATCTCTGCTTCGGACAGTCGAACATGGAGGGTAATGCCAACATCGAAGCCCAGGATAAGACTGGAGTGAACCCGAGATTCATGGCTATGTACACCCTGGATAATGCGCAGGCAGGCTGGACCATGGGACTCTGGCATACCGCCGTTCCGCCTCAGGCTCGTCCTTATACCCGTCTGTCGGTAGTGGATTACTTTGGCAGAAAGATGGTAGAGAATCTTCCCGAAGAAGTGAAGGTGGGTACGATAACCGTAGCTGTAGGCGGTGCCAGCATCGACCTCTTCGATAAGGATAAGTATCAGGCTTATCTTAATAATGCCAATACAGCCGATTGGCTTCGCAATTATGCCAAGGAATATGGCGGAAATCCATACGGTCGCCTCATCGAACTCGCCAAGATGGCTCAGCAGAAGGGTGTTATCAAGGGCATTCTGCTGCACCAAGGAGAGACCAATAATTGCGATCCTACCTGGCCTTCTAAGGTAAGGAAAATCTACAACGATATGCTTGCCGATTTAGGACTTGATGCCAAGGATGTACCATTGCTTGTGGGGGAATTGGGACAGAAAGACCAGAACGCTGCCTGCTGGGGACATAATGCCATTATCGACAATATCGCCGCTACGATTCCTACAGCCCATGTCGTTTCTTCCAAGGATTGTCCTCTGCAGAGCGACCGACTCCATTTCACAGCAGAAGGCTATCGCATGTTTGGCAAGCGTTATGCCGACGTGATGCTGGAGTTGCTGGGCGTTATCCCTGTGGAGAATCGCAACTACTTTATCCGCTATGAGTCTCATGCCGGTGCCAACCTCTGGGATCAGCAGGCCGTCTATACTTTGCCTAAGGCATTGGAGAAGGATGCGGCTTATACGTTGACCATGAAGGTAAGAACCTCTGCCGATTGTGAGACCTTGGGCTTCTGGCCTATCTGGAATGCCAGCACCAATAAGAATCAGTGGGGAGGCAGTGATGATGTGCAGTATCTGGCATCCTATCCTGTTGAGGCTGGTGAGTGGAAGACCTTGACTTGGAAGTTTACAGCCCAGTTCCCATTGGATGCCTTCCAGTTTGTATTCGGTGGATATACGGGTAATCTCGACATCGACGACTTGGTATTGGTAAAGGATGGCACCACGGAGAACTTGATTGCCAACGCTGATTTCTCTGCAAAGCATATTCAGGGTTGGAGCACCAACTGGAAGGGACCAAGCTATTATCTTGCCAATGATGCCTACCAGTCAACTGGCATCACTCAGCCATCGGTAGTAGCCCAGCCTTCCCAGCAGGATGATGCTTACTATACGCTTCAGGGCGTACGTGTCAGCCATCCTACAAGTGGAATCTTTATTCACAAGGGTAGAAAAATTGTGATGAAGTAGTTAGTTTTTTTTCGTAATTTTTCAAATTATCCGAAGTCAGTTTTGAAGACACGGGCATAAGCTTCGTTGTCGGTGTATATGTTCAATTTGTAGAAGTTTCCATTTATCGAATTCTCTTGTTTTTTTGCAACACTAATATAAGTGAATTCTTTGACATGACAAAATCCTGAGCAACTTTTTGTTGCTCAGGTGCTTAAAAAATATTATAAACTATAGTGTTGCGGAATTAAGGTTAAACAATGAACAGAAAAAAGTACTTGCTATTATGCATGACTACACTCCTCAATGCTTTTCCATTGACAACAGAAGCACAAAAAGTAGTCTATGACTTTGAAAATTGCCCTATCGGACAAAAGTTTACCATGTGGAATGTGGACAGAGGAAACGTCACCACCTCCACAGCCGAAGTTGTCGTTGACCCAACCAACAGCAATAACAAAGTTCTTCATGTCGTATTGAAAGACTGGGGAACTTTCGTGACACTCACCCTACCACCAGAATTGGCAGGTCATCAGTTGACCGATAAGAAGCAATTTGTCGCTTTCGACCTATATCGTCCATCTACCGATGCAGATGACTACAAGCAATTTCACGTTTATCTTGGAAAAGACAAACTATACCAAGACGAGAGCTATCCATACCAAGGAGACCGTGGAACATGGCAACGAGGCAAGACCTATGCCTTGTCAAAAGTCAGCACAGCCTCCGACAACGAGGTTGACTTCCATATGGGACTCCACCACAACAATACAGAATACTATATAGACAACATCACATTTAAAGGAAAATATGATGATTATTTTGTGGCAGATGACAGCAACAACTTGATCGATATTTGCGAGAGCAACACTGCAAGTTCTTATAAAGTATGGTCAACCTCAATCTTGGTAGGAAAAGGCAAAACTCTCGACATCAAGACTTCCAGATATACCTATCTCAATAGTACTGTAGAGGGAGAGGGCACCATCAACCTCTATGCTGGCGGCGAACGAACCTACCTTGGAAGCAACGATAAAAAAGCAAAGAACTACCATCCAGACTGGAACAACTTTGCTGGAACGCTCAATATATACCCATACAAAGAAGTAGAAAAAGGAGCCGGATTCTATGGACTCGTGTGGATGTCAGGAAAGACATTTGTTCCCGACAATGCTGCACAAAATGCCTTAGAAGGAAACATCAATGGTTGTTTCGCTCATAGTAAGGTGATACTCCGCCAAGGTGCAGCACTCGCTTGCGAGAGTGGTCAAAGAGGATTGCGAATTGCGCATTTAGAGACAGAGCCAGAAAGCTTCCTGTATGGATATATCAAGAATAATTCCAAGAACTCAGGATTTTATATGGTAGGTGCAGACAACGAAGACGCCACTTTGGCAGGACGAATCATGCCTATGGGTGGAACAGACCTCAATGTAAAAGTAGGTATTGTTAAAGAAGGAAATGGCACTTATCGCATCACAGGCAATGACAACCTCATTACAGGCGGCATCCGTGTCCTCAACGGCAGTGTCATGATTAATAACGACATTACTAAGGCGGAAGATGATAAACTTTCAGGTGGCGTCGGTCATCAATACTCACCAAGCGCCACAGGTATCTATGTTATGAAGAAAGGTAGTCTGGGTGGAATCGGCAATATCGCCTCCAACACAGATGTCTATGGAACAGTAGCTCCAGGCGATGAGGGAATCGGCAAGTTGACCATCAAGGACTTCGTGAAAGGCAACAAACTCAGCCTCATCATGCATCCAAAGGCAAAAATCGTATGTGAAGTGAACGACGATACACACTACGACCAGCTCATCGTGGACGGCAACCTCAAATATGACAACAGAAAAGAAGACTTCGACACATCAGAAGACATGCCTCGCCTATACATCAACTTGACAAGCAACCCTACATTGAAGGTGGGAGACGAACTTCCATTAATCATTGCAGATGGAAAGGTAGGAGATTGGAATTTCGACATTCGCTATCCTAAGCAATACACTTGGAAAACCGAAGAGCGCCAGTTGGACGATACACACTACCAACTCGTTGCTACTGTCACCTCTTTGGAATACAGCGGACAAGGTGATGTAAAAGATGACGATGACATAGAAGACATCAAGCCAGACGAGAACAATTTGGACATCGAAGGCGAGAAAACTAACACCACGCCACTCCGCACGTATGCAGAGAATCTCAACAAGTATATCGGCACTTGCGTTTCACTCTACGACGGAAAGATAAACATTGACGATGAGAATGATGCCAAAACGCAGATGCTGAAAAATCAGTTCAATATGGTGGTCTGCGAAAACGAGATGAAGTTTGATGCCACCGAACCATCTAGAGGTGAATTCAACTACTATAATGGTGACCGCATGGTGGCATTTGCCAAGAAGCACAACATGCGAGTAAGAGGACATGCCTTGGTATGGCATCAGCAGACTTCCACTTGGGTTAGCTCAGACGGCAAGAAGAACGACAAGAACTTTACAAGCCAAGAGCTTCTTGACATCATGCAGAATCATATCAGCAACGTAGTAGGCCATTGGAAAGGTCAAGTTGCAGAATGGGATGTATGCAACGAAGTATTGGACGATGATCAGTCTATCGTCCGCACAGACCCTAACGGATTCAAGCTCCGTGCAGCTTCCATTTGGAATTATGCAGGTACCGACTATGTGGAGAAAGCATTTAGAATGGCACATGAAGCAGACCCAAACGCAGAGCTGATACTCAACGACTACGGAGCAGAGTTCAAGGGAAATGCCAAGGCAGAAGCCTTCTACAATCTGGCCAAGTACTTGAAAGAAAAAGGTGCCCCTATCACTGGTGTCGGCTTGCAATGTCATCTTGACGCAGGAAATGTTGACATCCAAAAGTTGAAAGCTACTTTCGACCGTTTCAATGCCATCGGATTGAAGTGTGTCATCACAGAGCTAGACCTCGGCATGGACAATTCTGAGACAGCACGCGCACAGCAAGCTAAAGACTATTACAACATCGCCAAGACAGCCATGGAAGCTGAAAACTGCGATGAGCTAATGATTTGGGGACTGACTGATGGCATGACCTGGCGCAATGGTCGCTACCCATTGCTTTTCGATGCCGACTTGAACATGAAGGATGCTTATTATGGTACCCATATCGCCATGAGATACGTCGCCCCAACCACAGGAATAGAAGATGTAACAACAGCACAGAATCAAGACCTGGAAGTTATATCTACCAACTTTTACAATTTACAAGGCCAAAAATTACCTTGTCCGCAAGCAAAAGGCCTTTATATCATCCAACAAAAGATGAAAGATGGTAGCATAAAGACCAAGACTGTGCTGAATAAATAAAAAAAGAAAAACAAGTCTTGTAATTTTGCAACGAATAAACAATTTAATCATATACGAATGAAAAAGAAACTATTGATTTTAGGAGCTTTGCTCATGGGATTGACGAAAGTTTCGGCTGCAGTAGACCCAAACTTTCAGATTTATCTTTGCTTCGGACAGTCGAACATGGAGGGCAATGCCGCCATTGAGGACGAGGACCGAACTGGTGTGGACCCTCGATTCATGGCGATGTATGCCGTGGATGATGAGAAGGCTGGATGGAAGAAAGGCGAGTGGCATACAGCCGTTCCACCTCAGGCACGTCCTTCTACAGGACTTACCCCAGTGGATTACTTCGGCAGAAAGATGGTGGCTAATCTGCCAGAGAATGTGAAGGTGGGTACCATCACCGTAGCCGTGGGCGGAGCCAGCATCGACCTCTTCGACAAACGCACCTATAAGGCTTATCTCAAGAAGCAGCCAGACTGGATGAAGAATTTCGCATCCCAGTATCATGGTAATCCTTATGCCCGACTCATCGAGCTAGCTAAGATTGCCAAGAAGCAGGGTGTCATCAAGGGCATCCTCCTGCATCAGGGTGAAACCAACAATGGCGATGCCAACTGGCCTAACCGTGTAAAGACCGTATATAATGATATTCTGAAAGATTTGAATCTGAAGGCAGAAGATGTTCCTTTGCTCGTGGGTGAGACTGTTCAGAAAGATCAGGGCGGTAGTTGCTGGCAGCATATCGCTGTCGTTGATGATATCGCCAAGACCATTCCTACAGCCCACGTCATCTCTTCCAAGGGATGCCCGCAGCGTGGTGATGGTTTGCATTTCATTGCTGAAAGCTATCGCACCATGGGTAAGCGTTATGCCAATATGATGCTCGCCCTGCAGGGAATCATTCCAGACAGCAACTATCCGCGTGTAGATA
>OGKJ01000160.1_pt1 | contig 25071 bp, 29 predicted proteins | sample 1572461 | NCBI WGS metagenome assembly OGKJ01 (sample SAMEA2582080, study PRJEB24529) | metagenome | biome: Human gut stool | place: China | collected 2011 | reverse complement strand
CAGGCCGAATCGGCAGCTCACGATGACCACGATCAACCAAAACCGCAACCTGGACGCGCTTGGGCCGCCCTTGATCCATAATTGCATCCATGGCTGCCCGGGTCGTCCGGCCGGTAAAGAACACGTCATCGACCAGCACCACGCGCTTATCATTGATATCAACGCCCAGCCTTAGATTTTCCTTAGCGGTGTCTGGTCGTCGATCGTCGCGATAGTTGGTAACGTCCAGCTCACCAACTGGTACCGCAACGTTTTCCAGTTTCTGCAGCTGATCAGCAATGCGACGCGCCAGATAGACTCCGCGCGTCTTAATACCAATCAGGACCAAATCCTGGGTTCCTTTGTTGCTTTCGACAATTTCGTAGGTGATTCGCGTTAAGGCGCGTTTCATGGCCATCGCATCATAAAATTCTTTCATTTCGCCAAACTCCTTACAAAATTTGTCCAATAAAAAAGCACTGCTCCACGACTCGTGAACCAGTGCTCCAACATATTGTTTAAAAGCGCGACCAAAACGTCGACCAAATTTAAACGATGCTGCCTTGCTAGCCTCACGGGACTAAATTTAAAGGACATATAGATTGTTATTTAATTTAATGGATAGCTATACGTTTGTCAAGCATATTTTCGAAATTTCTGTTTATTGTTTCAAAATCAAGCGCTTACATATTAATCAAAGAAATGCTTTTTTTAAGGTTAAAACTACTGGATTTCGGCTATTTTAACGTTTATCACTGCCGATATTCCCTTTTATTTAAATAAATTAAATCATTTTACTTTAATGGTTTAATAATTTTTATTCATTTTTTATACATATTCAGCAATAAAAAAGTCCGATGCGATCTGGCATCAGACTTGCTGACTATTCAGTATAGTAAAGCAGGCAACAGGCACCCAAGCCCGTATGCGTTGCAATAATCGGCACTGTTTCGCGAACGACGATCGGCAGCTCTGGACAGATAGCCTGAACCCTTTCTTTAAGCCGCTCAACTTCACTCATGCCTTCAACATGCGAGATGCCAACACCCAAAACCTTAGGACCATTGGCCATCTCATCTAAGATCTTATCCCATTCCTTATGGATCGCTTTCATGCCGCGACCCTTGGAAGCTACGTGGATCTCGCCATCATAAACCTGCAGCATAACCTTGATGTTCATAAACCGAGACAGCGCACCGGCAAACTTGCTGATTCGACCACCCGCTACCAGGTTGTCGAGATTATCGATTGCCAGATACAGCTTGCTCTTTTGCAAAACGTCCTTCATCTTGGCAATTGCGTCATCAACCGTTCCGCCGTCTGCAATCACCTTGGCGGCTTCAATGATTTGAAAGGCCATGCCGCGGTCAGTTGACTGGCAGTCGTATACCGTTACCTTGGTCTTGGTTAGGTTGGCAGCCTGTTCAGCAGCATGAACCGTGCCACTGATCGATGCCATCATCGTCACGCACAGAACCTCGCTGCCATCTGCCCCCGCCTGATCAAAGGCATCAACGAACTTGCCAATTGGCGGCTGCGAGGTTTTCGGCAGCGACTTGGCATTTTTCATCATCATTGGGAACTGATCATTGGTGATCGTTTCGCGTTCAACATAAACCGTCCCGTCAATCATTACTGACAGTGGTACGATCGTAATATCATATTTTTTAATTTCTTCATCGGTAAGGCCAGCTGAAGAGTCAGCCACAATTTTAATCTTTGACATGGAAATTACCCACTTCCTGATCAAGTTTGATATAATGTATCTAGTATCGTAAACTAGATACATTATTTTAAAGACTAAATACATTATAAACTTAGTCTGCCGGGCATGCAAATTGCCTTGATAATTAACTTTAGTATAGCAGAAATAACGGCTGATTTCATTGCCGAGCACTTTTATGAAAGGAGTATTCAGCTTGCATATGAAAAACTCAACCTCACGTCGCCAAACTCTTTTAATCGAAATCGCCAATGCCATTACTCACGGTGTTGGCGCGGCCCTGGCCATTGCCGGATTGGTGATCTTGATCGTGCGGGCGGTCCATACCGGCAGCCCCATGCGCATCGTTACTTTTTCAATCTATGGCGCGGCTTTAGTCCTGTTCTTTTTAGCCTCAACACTGTTTCACTCGCTGATCTTTACTCGTGCTAGACGGGTCTTTCAGATTCTGGACCACGATATGATCTACCTGGTCATTGCCGCCAGCTACACGCCGTACTGTCTGGTGGCCATTAAAGGCTGGCAGGGCTGGACGCTGTTTGGCATTATCTGGGCCATGGCGATTGCCGGCATCATCTACAAAAGCATCTGGTTTCAAAAAAAGAGCAAATGGTCGACGATTTTCTACGTGATCATGGGCTGGATGTGCGTACTGGCATTCTGGCCGCTTTGGCACGCCTTGGGACCAGTTGGCTTTGGCCTGCTGCTGGCGGGAGGCATCACCTATACGCTGGGCGCCCTGCTCTACAGCATGCCAACCCGTTACACGCATCTGATCTGGCATCTTTTCGTCATGGTCGGTACGGCATTCATCTACTTTTCAATCTTGTTTTACGTCTAATCTTTAATCCAATGCTCAAAGCGACAGTCGGGAACATCCGGCTGATCGCTTTTTATTTTCTCCACATCTGCCAAACGCCATCCCCGATAGTCAATGGCCGGCATTTTGGTATCGCCGCCAAAGCGCCGTTCAACCACCGTCCGATAAAGGTCGCCAGCTAATGGCAGCAGCGTTTGATAGATCTGTGCTCCGCCAATGACAAAACAGCGCTGGCCAGCCAAACGATCCGCTAGCAGCTCCTTTAGCTCCGTAACACTGTGTACCACCGTAATCTTGGCATCATCCAGTTTTTGATGCGTCAAGACGATATTTTCGCGCTTCGGCAGCGGCCGGCCGATCGACTTGAACGTATTGGCACCCATAATTACCGGATGATTGAGCGTCACGGCTTTAAAATGCTTCAAATCGGCAGGCAGATGCCATGGCATGGTGCCGTTTTTGCCGATATAACCGTCTGGATCCTGCGCCCAGATAAAGTCCAGCTGATTCATAAAAACACCTCTTAAACGGCAACTGGGGCCTTGATCCCGGCCTCGTGCTCATAGTTTTCCAGCTTAATGTCTTCCATTTCATACTGATCAACTGGTTTTGGGTCGGCCGGTAGAATCAGTTTTGGTGCTGGATGCGGCGTCCGTGAAAGCTGTTCTTTAATCTGCTCAATGTGATTGCTGTAGATGTGCGCATCTCCTAAAGTATGCACGAACTCGCCCACGCCCAGGCCGCACTCCTTGGCAATCATGTGCGTCAAAAGCGCATAGCTGGCGATGTTGAACGGTACGCCTAAGAAAATATCGGCACTGCGCTGATACAGCTGACAGCTCAGCTTGCCATCATTGGCGTAGAATTGAAACATCGTGTGGCAAGGTGGCAGTGCCATGCTGTCCACGTCTTCTGGATTCCAGGCCGAAACGATCATCCGGCGTGAATCCGGCGTGGTCTTGATCTGTTCGATGACTTTGGCAATCTGATCAATGTAGTGGCCATCGCTGGTTTTCCAGTGCCGCCATTGTGAGCCATAAACCAGCCCCAGATCGCCATATTTTTGCGCAAACTCATCATCATTCAAGATGCGATCGCAAAAGGTCTTTTTTTCTTCGAGATAGACCTTTTTAAATTCGGGATCCTTAAGCCAGCGGTGACCAAAATCCGTCATATCAGGGCCTTGGTATTCTGGACTTTCCACCCATTTTTTAAAGGCCCATTCATCCCAGATATGATTCTTGTGCTGCAGCAGGAAGCGAATGTTGGTATCGCCGCGCAAAAACCACAGCAACTCGCTTTTGATCAGACCAAACGGAACAAATTTGGTGGTTAGAATCGGAAAACCGGCGTTGAGATCAAAATGCATCTGATAGCCGAAAACCGAGCGCGTTCCCGTTCCTGTCCGATCGCTCTTTTCGTGCCCATGCTCTAATACGTAGCGGGCCAGATCCAGATACTGCTGTTCATTATCATTGACTGCCATGTCTAATCTTCCTTTCGCTGTTCAAATAAGTTCCATTCTAACATATCGTCGGCTGACTGGCTCTTGATTAGAACCGCCTATTCATCCACAAACTCGCTGAGATATTCCCAGCGTGCGGTTTTTTCTGCCAAAGCTTTTTGAACCCCATCCAGTTCTTTTTGCAGTTCCGCCAGTTTGGCGTAGTTATCGCCATTAGCTGCCATTTCTTCTTCAATCTGCTTTTGGCGTGTATCCAGCTGATCGATTTCTTCGTCAATATGATCCCATTCCAGTTTTTCGGCATAGGTCAGCTTGGTCTTTACCTTGGCAGTGTTGGCCGTTTTAGCAGGGGCAGCCGTTTTCTTGGCGGCTGCCTTGGCCGCGGATTTAGCTGCCTGAGCCGCCTGTGCATCAGCTTGGGCCTTTTTGAGATATTCAGTGTAGTAGCCGCGGTAGCGCTCAATCTTGCCTTGACCATGGAAGATCAGCAGATTATCAGCCACCTTGTCCAAAAAGTAGCGGTCATGCGAAACCGTAATGACCGTTCCAGCGAAATCGTCCAAATAGTCTTCCAATACCGTCAACGTGCCAATGTCCAAATCGTTGGTCGGCTCATCCAAAAGCAGGACGTTTGGCTGCTGCATCAAGATCTTTAACAGATACAGCCGCCGCTTTTCACCACCAGAAAGCTTCCGAATCAGCGTCCCATGCATAAATCGCGGAAACAAGAAACGCTCCAGCAGCTGTGTTACGTTGACCCGATTGCCGTTTTTATCGACCACATTGTCAGCCACTTCAGTCAGATAGCTGATCATACGCTTGTCGTCATCAATGCCTTCCGTCTGCTGCGTGTAGTATCCCAGCTTAACGGTCTCGCCAATCTTCAAAACGCCTGAATCAAGCTTGGTGCGCCCAGCAATCAAATTTCAAAGCGAGGTCTTGCCGGCACCATTTTCGCCGGTAATGCCGATTCGATCGCCGGCCTGCACCAGCCAGTTGAAGTCGTCTAAAATTTCATGATCGCCATACTTAAGATTGGCATGCTGCATTTCAATAACGTCTTTACCCAGTCGCTGCGAGCCCAGTTCAATCGAGATGTCCTCATCGACTTTAAGCTTGCCCAGGTTGTCCTTGAGTTCGTTAAAACGATTGATCCGGCCCTTTTGCTTGGTTGAGCGCGCCTTGGCTCCATGCCGCATCCAGGCCAGCTCTTTTTTGTAAAGGGCCTGCCGCTTGCGCTCGCCTTCCTGTGCCAGTTCAACCCGGGTCGCTTTTTGGGCTACGAAGTCTTGATAGTTGCCGTCATAATGATAAAGCTTGCCAAACGACAGCTCCCAGATATGATTGGCAACCTGATCCAAAACGTAGCGGTCATGCGTAACGACCAGCACGGCCCCGCGATAGCTGGCCAGATAGTCCTGCAGCCACATGATCGAGTCGATGTCCAAATGGTTGGTTGGCTCATCCAGCATCAGCAGATCGGGTTCTTGAATCAAAACCTGAGCCAGGCCAACCCGCTTGCGCTGACCACCGGAAAGCTCCTTGATTTTTTGGTTAGCGTCATTAATCTTCAGCTGCGTCAAAATCGTCTTGACACGGCTGTCGGCTTCCCAGGCGTCCTCTTGATCCATGGCAGCCTGCATCTTGGTAAATCGATCGCTTAGTCTGGAATCTTCAGGATGCGCGCTATAATCCAGCAGCGCTTTTTCATATTGCCGAATCGTTTGAAAGACTGGCTGCCCGCCAGCAAACACGGCATCCATGATCGTTTTTTCTTCATCCAGGTCTGGCTGCTGCTTCAAAAAGCCAATCGAATAGTCGCTGGGGTTGATGATCTCGCCGGCCTCAGGACTGACCGCGCCACTGATAACGTTTAAAAGCGAGGTTTTGCCGCTGCCGTTGGTGCCGATCAAGCCAATGCGGTCCTGTTCGTTGATAATGAACGAAACGTCTTTAAACAGTGTCTTTTCACCATACGTACTGGTTAGATTTTCAGCTCTTAATGTTTTCATTGCCATCCTCTTTTGCTAATTGTGCCGCTGCCGCTAATAACGCGTTTTGATCGTTAGGCAGCTTCCGATTCAAGACCTGCTGCTGAAGCTGATGCAGAATCCAGCCCATCTTCGGCCCCGGTTTGACGTGCGCCAGCTTAATCAATTGGCCGCCATTGACTGCCAGTTCCTTGGCGCTTTTGATTGGCAGTGCCTGGTAGCGATCACGCAGGTCAAGTTCTTCTTGCGACTGACCAAATAATGCCGCGACTCGATTGGCACTGATCAAAAGCTTTTCTCCAGTAGCAAACAGAATTGCTGGCGTCAGCTGATCATTTAAAATCGCATCGGCTGCCAAAACGATTTTCTGCACGGCGCCGATCAGATCATTGGAAGTCTTCCAAGCTTTTAAAAAGGCATTGCGCTGAGCATGATCCAGCTGCATGACCAGCATCAGCACCGCCCAAGCCTCAGCTTCTGTTTTCAGCTGCCATGACTTTAGGTCCAGCAGCTGATCAAGGGCCGTCTTTTGATCTGCCAGTCTCGGACAATAGCGGTAAAGATCAGTCTCAATCAGATCGGTCAATCCGGCCACGGGGTTCTGTCCTAACAGCAGTTTTTCAAATTCAACTCGAATCCGTTCTACGGCAATCTTTTCCAGCAGCGGCGCGTTGTCTTTGATGCCCTGTTTGGTTGGTTCGTCAATCTTAAAGTTCAGCTTGCTGGCAAAACGAACGGCCCGCATCATCCGCAGCGCGTCTTCATGAAAACGTTCAGCCGGTTCACCCACCGCTTTAATCAAGTGCCGCTTTAAGTCGCCCAGCCCATCAAATAAATCGATGACCTCGCCGTTTTCCTTCAGCGCCAGGGCATTGATCGTAAAGTCGCGCCGCTTTAAGTCTTCTGCCAGTGAGCGGACAAACGTTACCGAATCTGGGCGGCGAAAGTCCTGGTAGCCAGATTCAGTTCGAAAAGTGGTCGTTTCGTAGCCAACGCCATGATCTAATATCATGACCGTCCCATGCTCAATGCCAGTATCAACCGTACGATTAAAGATCTGCTTGATTTCGGCCGGATAGGCGCTGGTGGCAATGTCGATGTCATGAATCGGATCGCCCAAAATCGTATCGCGCACGCAGCCGCCGACAAAATAGGCCTCATAGCCAGCCTGTTCAATTCGCTGCAGAATCGGCCGTGCTGGTTCAAAGACGGCCGGCAGTTTTTCGATTTTCACGGATATCATTTCCTTGTTTCGTGGATTTGGTTGTCATAACCAGTCCTAACCATTTTAGCAAACTTTCCAGGACTCGAAAACGAGATCTGCAATTTAGCCAACTTTATCAATCTCTCCCTAGTAATTATTATCTAAGAACATTGATTCGACCCAGTCGACTTGAAATCAATCCCAACAGTCCGGATTGGTTTATAACGGCAGCTGCAATCGGTTATACTTGCTTTCGGTTAGGTTTCGCGTTATTGTTAAGGTAAATCATTACTACCTAAAATAAATCAGAAAGGATCTTTTTATGGATCAATATCCTTACCAGACTGCCTTTCATCGAGAGCTTAAAGCCATTGGCCGCGCGCAGATGACCATTGATGCCTATGATGCCACGCTGCGTCAATTATTTAACTATCTCGAGGATCAGCGTCCGATCTATGCTCATGATCCCAGTGCCAACAACGTAACGGAAACCGATGTCCGAGCCTACCTGAACTGGCTGCGTGACGAGCAGGACATTACCCTGGCGACTTTTAACAAGGTGCTTTCTCAGCTCAGCCGCTATTTCCGCTTTTTGTTTACTCATCAGCTGATCGACAACTATCCCACGCTGACGATTCATGGCAAGGCAACCAAGCCCAATCAGCATCTTTCCACTAAATGGCTGCTCAAGCTGGACGACATTCTCGCCGACGATCAGCTGCAGCTCTACACGCGCGCCGTTTTGTTTTTAAGCAGCCGCGGCTATACGGTTGCTGAGTTTCTGCAGCCAGGATTTGGCGACGTATGGCGCAGCCTGCAACCAAAAAACGCCGTCGAACGAGATTTTATGAAGACCTTTGCTGCCTATATCGCACCGATCCAGCAGCTGCAGAACTGCCAGGATATTTTTTTAAAGCAACGGCTGAACCGCGAGCATCCCTGGATCAGCAATGCCGGTTTGTTTAAATACCTCAAAGCCGATGAGGACTACCTGGGCTTTAAGCTGGCTCCCAAGTATCTGCATCAAAGCTATATTCTTTATGAGATTGCTCGGCATCGCGATGCCACGCCCCAAGAGCTGCAGACTCGACTCAGATTAAATCCACAGTCCCTGCTCTATTATCAGCGTCTCTTGCTGCAGCTAAAATAAAAAGGTTCCGCATGATACGGAACCTTTTTTATTTAGAACATTTCTTGATCCAGGCGCTCCTGCATTTCAGTATCAGCGGGATTAAGCCGTACGTAATGCTCCATTTCATCGATCATCAAGTCACGCTGCCCAGTTTCTTGGTAAAAGCTGATCAGACTCTTTAAAAAATCAACGTTTTCATTATAGCTTGGCATCGCTGCCTGATAGAACCGCTCGGCCAGGTCGTATTTTTCCAATGCCTGATAGGAGACTGCCAGATTCCAATCCAGCTGGGGATCGACTTCATCTGCCTTGACCAACGGGGCCAGCAGCTTGACATTGACCTGGTGCTCGCCCAGCTTGATCAGCAGATTGCTGTATTCCAAAGTAATCGTCAAATTGTCCGGATCCAGCTCATGAGCCTGCTGCAGATATTTTTGCATCAGTTTAAAATCGCCAACGTGACTGGCCATTCTTGCCGCCAATGCAAAAAGATTCTCATTGTACTGATCAACGCCCAGACCTTCTTGAACGGCTTTCAGACCGGCCTCATACTGCTGCGTCTGCTCATAGGCCCGCGCCAAGGCAGGATAAGCCGAGGCGTACTGGTCATCGTCTTTGATCAGATCAGTCAGCGTTTCAATGGCATCCTTGAATTCACCCAATTCCAGCTGCGTCAGTCCGGTTTGAAAACGAACGTCGCTGGTCTGATATGCTGGTGCAACCTGTTTGAGATAGCCCAGTGCCTGCTCATAATGACCGCTTTGTGCGTAGGCCATTCCTAAGCGCGCCGCAATATCAACCTTGGCAAACTCTACGGCACCGGTTTGAATCAGTGCAAAATAAAACGGCACTGCTTTGTCAAATTGACCCACCAGATAGTAGAACTCACCCATGGCAAACAAAACGGCCGGCTCTTCTGGGGTTGCTTGATAGGCTTGTTTGAGCTTGGCTTCCGTTACCTCAAACTGCCCCTCGGTTTGGTAAAGGTCTGCCGCCACCAGCAGTGCCTGGACATAAGCTGGCGAATCAGGCGCAATCTGCGTCAGATAGGCCAATGCCTCATCGTTATGACCATTATCGATCGCAATCTCAGCCAGCGCGGTTCGCAGCTCATCTTCATCCGGATAGCGCTCCAGCAGCTTCAGATAGGCGCGGCGGGCTTGCGGCATCAGGCCCAGCGCGTATAGCTGTTCCGCCAGATTGAACAGAATCTCATCATCATCTTTGCGCAACGCCCAGGCAAATTCTTTTTGGGCTTCTTCCATGTTGCCATCTTCAATTGCCTGCAGACATTTTTCGGAAAAGGTCACGCTATTTTCCCCCTTAATTTAATCATGCCTTTTTAGTTTAACATAAAACAGCGTCAGCACTCGTGATAAAGTCCTATCAGTCAGAGATACCAACTTTGAGTGCTTTATCAAATCCAAATAGTGGTCATTTTAAATCCATGATAAGAAAAGCGACGACCGTTAAAAACGATCGTCGCTTCATTTTTTTATCGTCGTTAATTACTTAACGGCGTCCTTCAAAGCTTTGCCCGGCTTGAATGCTGGAACCTTGCTTGCAGGGATTTCAATTTCTTGTCCAGTTTGTGGGTTGCGACCTTTACGTGCGGCGCGTTGCCGTACTTCAAAGTTACCAAAACCGATTAATTGAACCTTTTCACCCTTGGCCAGAGATGCTTGGATGGAACTGAAGACAGCGTCTACAGCAGCCGTAGCATCCTTCTTCGTCAGACCAGTTGCCGTAGCAACGTCGCTAACCAGTTGTGCTTTGTTTGCCATGTGTTTCACCTCCCACCATTGACGATGGAAATTCCCTCGTCATAGGATCAGTTAATTTTGAGTGGTCCAAAATTAACGAAACAATAACGTGCTCACGCATCATTTCAAAAACTAGATTAGCATAGTGAAACCGCGCTGACAAGCGGTTTAACGGACTTTTTAAATGAAATTTCAATTAAACGCCGATTTGCGAACGTTATCATTAAAATTTAGCTGATTTAGCCGTTTCCAATTGCCAAAAGCTGATAAAAGCCAACATCATCTAAGATTAGTCCGGTTTGGTTTTAGGAACAAAAACCGCTGTCGATCCTATGGCACAGCCTACTTTCGCTTCCGTTTGATCAGATGAATCGGCGTACCTGAAAAATCAAACGCCTGCCGAATCTGATTTTCTAAATAACGGGCATAAGAGAAGTGCATCAGGTCGGGATCGTTTACAAAAATAACGAACGTTGGCGGCTCAATTGCCACCTGAGTTGCATAATAGACGCGCAGACGGCGACCATTCGTGCTTGGCGTTGGATTAGCCGCAATCGCATCCATAATGACGTCGTTGAGCACGGATGATTGAATCCGACGACGACAGTGATCATAGACCTCTTCAATCATCTTTGGCAGCTTGATCAGCCGCTGGCGGGTTTTGGCTGAGACAAAGATAATCGGCGCGTAGCTGAGATACTGGAACTCTTGGCGAATCAGATTGGTAAAGTCAGTCATCGTGCGCTGGTCGCGATCTGGAATCGTATCCCATTTGTTGACTACGATAATGATCCCCTTACCAGCCTCATGCGCGTAGCCGGCAATATGCTTGTCCAGCTCGCGAATGCCCTCTTCGGCGTTTAAAACGACCAATACCACGTCACTGCCATCAATCGCCCGCATCGAGCGCATCAGAGCATAGCGTTCGGTATTTTCATAAAGCTTGCCTTTTTTCTTGATCCCAGCCGTGTCAACCATCGTAAACTCACGACCATCAGCCTTAAAATGAGTATCGATCGCATCACGCGTCGTCCCAGCAATATTGGATACGATTACCCGGTCTTCACCCAGCATGGCATTGACGATTGAGGACTTGCCAACGTTGGGCCGGCCAATCAAGCTGAAATGAATCGTGTCATCTTCTTCATTAGCGGCATTTTCGGGGAAGTTTTTGATGACGGCATCCAAAAGATCCCCGACCCCGACGCCATGGACACTGGAAACAGGGTATGGTTCGCCCAGACCCAGCGAGTAGAAGTCATAGACATCCGAGCGTCGTTCTGGATTGTCAACCTTATTAACCGCCAAAACGACCGGCTTATCGGAACGATACAGAATCTGCGCAACCTGCTCATCGGCATCAGTAACCCCACTGCGCACGTCAACGACCATTACGATTACGTCGGCTTCATCAATGGCTACTTCAGCCTGTTCGCGAATCTGAGTTGACAATGGCTGATCAGACATTTCAATCCCACCAGTATCAATCAAGCTAAAATGCTTGCCCAGCCATTCGCCGTGGGCATAGATACGGTCACGCGTAACGCCTGGCGTATCTTCAACAATTGAGATTCGTTCGCCGGCAACCCGGTTGAACAGCGTGGACTTGCCAACATTGGGGCGTCCAACGATGGCAACGATTGGATTTGCCATAAAGCGGCACCTTCTTTCTAATTAGATTTAATCTGTTCTTAAATAAAACTTTCCGACTTGCGCCTAAAAAGTCTTGATGAAAAAACAAAGCTGGGAAAAATCCCAGCTTTTGTTATGAGGAGAAAATTATGTTTGATGGATTAAAATTAATGGATGCTCACGGATCCAGATTAGATATGGAATTTGAATTCGATTGGTTTTTGAGAACAATAGAAGTGAATTGTCCCAATAGATGGAATGAAGTAAGGGATGCTTTATATCATCTATTTTGTGGCGCCATGCGAGTGATTACAGATTATCGGTGGATTCCAGAATGCAAGGAAACAATTCTTTCAGGAATCAACATAACCTGTGAATTAAAAGAAGACGAAAACGGAAAAAGAGAAAGTAAGTCACTCGGTAAATGGACATTTTATCTAAACGTAAAATCCGGGACGACTTCAAAAGAAACTATAGAAAATCTGGAAAAAGATATGGAACGTTTCCTTCGTGCAAGATTTAATATTAAAGAGTCTCATGATCTGAATGTTGTACGAGAAGAGTATGAACGGAAGAAATTGCTGGAGAAGATTATTTTGCAGTAAAAGACCTATAATAGCATAATATATATAGGAGGATTTTCTATGAATTTTGTTATTCCGAGCGAAAGACATCAAAAGTCATTAGAATACGCTGTTAATAAAGCATCTGCTTCACCGATTTTTCCATATATAAGAAATATTGTTTTATTTGGTAGCTGTGCAAGAGGAGATTTTCATTGGTCCAGTGATGTAGATTTGCTATTTATTATGGATGATTCGTTTAATGATCACACCGAATTAAAGAGCGATTTGTTTACGTTACGGGGGAATATAAGTCCAATTGATTCTGAATGCCCGGAAGTCGATGCTAAATTCTATTCAGAGTCAAATTGGAAAAATCAAAACAGTTTCTTTTTGCAGAACGCTAGAAAGGATGGGATTGTGTTATGATAAATACAAATAATGATATCAATTACTTCAGAAGGCTCTATAGATGATACAATCGCGAATGCCAGGCAAAAGACTGCCGAAATTAACACTCAGCAATCATTGCCAATACAAAAGCATGATTCTAGCATACATTAAAAATATATACTTCACATTTAATTTAAATGGAATTTTTTATCTTGCATATTATAACGGTTATCCGTTATAATATATATGAGGTGATTTTTATGCTTAAAACATTATGTAATTTAAAAGAAATAAGCGTATATAGATGCTCTAAAGACACAAATATTCCGTATTCGACATTAAGTGACATTGCAAATCATAAAACGGACCCCAATAATATCAACGCACTTATACTAAAACGATTGGCTGAATATTTTTCTTTATCTATGGATGATTTATATACAATTTTAAATCTAAAACAGCGGGTTCCTTTTTCTTCATTTAGAAGCGAAATGTGTCACAAGCTTCACAGAAATGGCGATATAGAAATGCTATCATTTATTAGGAAAAATAATTATATTCCCATATTATGGAATATAAGATGGTATCCGGAAGCCCTATATACATTGGCCATGTTCGATGAAATAACAGAAAAAAATAACGCAAGCTTATGTATGGATTATGAACAATATAGGAAGACAAAAATGAAAGAGCTGATCGTCTCTCCTGATATTATTTTAATGGAGAAGCTAACAGGCAAAGACGATGAGCGTCAAAAACTGATTGCAAATGCCAATCCATATTTTTTACAGTACAACATATTGGAAGGAGATATTTATGCCGAGTGAAAATGATATACAACTTGACCGTGAACTAATGCTTACGTGTTTAAAAGAAGTAGCAAAAGAATATCACAAACAGTTTAAAGGAGGAAATATTGAAATTATTATAGTCGGCGGAGCATCATTGGCTATGAATTATAATTTTCGACCGGGAACGACAGATATAGACGCTTTTATTGTAGCTAGGGAAGATTTAAAAGACATCATCAATAAAATCGGTGACAAATACAATTTACCAAATGGTTGGCTAAATCAGGATTTTAAATATACAGATTCTTACAGCCCTAACATCCGTCAATATAGTAAATATTATGCTTCTTATTCTCATTGTATGGAAGTTCGGACGATAAAAGACGAATATCTTATAGCTATGAAATTAGCTTCTTATCGTCCTTATAAGCATGATCGATCTGATATTATTGGCATTATTATTGAAAATGATCGACAGGGCAGATCAATCACTTTCGACAAGGTAGATAAAGCTGTCCGGGATTTGTATGGAAACTGGAACAAAATATCTGTTGAGGCAAAGCTTTCGCTTAAATCGCTCCTTGCTGCACATAGTCTTGAAACTGTTTACGATGAGATAACCAAACAGGAGCAGATAAGTAAAAATACTTTGATAAACTTTGAAGAAAAATATCCAGGGATTCTTTCTGAAGACAATGTTTCCGATATAGTAAACTGTCAAACTCCTAAAGAAGATGTTTTATCCGTTGATGATTTAATAGCTAAAGCAACAGAAAAAGTTCAACAGTCAAATTCCAGAAATGTGCATACTCAATCCCTGAGTATCGACGATTTCATTTTATAACAAATTTTACACCGTCTATTTCTGTCATATTAACAGCAGAAAGGACGGTGTTTTTATGTATATAGAAAAGTTAAGATCACTAATGGAAAAAGCTCCCGGTGAAGCAGCAGATATTGCAGAATACGCACAAATGTTAACAAAATACGTAAACACAGTGGCAGATCAAGTACTGGCAACAGAAAGAAATCGAGCTTTTCTAATTTCTGAACGTATAGATCAGACTGAATACATTGCCAGAATCGAGCGAGCAAATGATGAAAGAAACAAAGCACATGACAAAGCATGTGCTGCCTGCAAAAATATCAATGATATCGCAGCTAGGAACGGGAAGCAGAAGATATTCGATTTTGAGCCACAGATAGAAACTATAAACGGAAGAATGGTTTTCACACAGGATAATCATTATCATGTGGCAAAATTTTGCGCGGATCTTACAAATGAATTATTCGAACAGGGCGCTTTACAAAAATCCGAGCATTTGATTGACGAAGTAGTGGAAAAAGCCAAAGAGAAACCATATCCGATCCTGCAGACTGCCGAAATGAGAGAAAAAATTACAGAATATGAGAACTTGAATAAGACAGAAGAATTACAAGGTTTTATGAATGATAGAAAATCCGGATCCATCAAATTAAGAGATGGAAGCATGCTTGAACTATCAAAGCCTAATTCTTATGGTGAATATGATGTGAAAACAGCAAATATTTCCGATCTTGGATCAGCTGATTTTTATTTTATAAAACGGGACAACAGTTTTATCGGAGAAGAAATTCCAAAAAATGTTATACAGGAAATAGCTGCCGATCATGGTGGTCCTATAGACATTAAAGAAACGGAACCTATGCGGTCACAATTATTAGAGTCCATATTAAATGGAGATTATGATAGAACAGAAAATGAAGAAATTCCGGACATTTCTCATTAAAAAAGAGGCGGATGTCACTTTGACACCACCTTTTCTATTTTTTCATATTTGTTTTCTATCATATTAGTGTTAGAATAATAGAAAAACGGAGGAAGAAATGCAGGGTATTAAATTGATAGAAGAAACAAAAACGGATAATCCCTGGGGCGGAAAACATATTATCCGTAAAATGCAGGGATATGGATATGATATCCGGATTGTTTTTGATACGGAAGGAGACTTTCCATTACGACAAGTTTTTTTTGAACCAACAAAATGCAAAAATGAATTCCATTTTTTATTCAAACCGGTATATAATCCATCATTTCAGGAAAAAGGCATTGAGAGCATCTCAACTGTGAAACTTAACGTTGAAAAGCTGGATGAAATAACAGCGGAATTTGTTAATATTAAAGAAATGTTCCATGAGTTAAAAGAAAGAGAGGCAGAGCTATTTCATGAATGATAATATTTTCGAAAATATTATGCTATTAGTTATTGATGGAACTAATTCAACAGATCCAGATACATCCGAGCTTGCAATAGATGTATTAAAATCGGCAATCCGTTACGCAAAATACCGGATGGATTTCGCAATCAATGATAATGCATGGAAAATGGAGAATGACAAATATCGGACCTCGGCACATAACCGTTTCATGGACTGTCTCAATATCTATTTACGGTATTTGAAGAATAGTGGGATGAAAGTTATTGATTTGTCTGAATATGATCGGAAAACGCTGGGAGATATCGCTTGTTATATAGCATATAAAGCAGCAATTTTGCAAAGATAAGAAAAGACCAATGATTAATTCATTGGCCTTTTTTTATCGCATTTTAATTCGGGATAAGCATATAAATATTTTTTAACATGATACTGTATACATCCAACAGAGCAGTTATATTTTTGAGACATTTGCGCATAAGATATTTTATTATAAAGATAATCTTCTGCAATAGTAATTGTTTTTTGACCTAATTTTTCAGGCAGAATAGAACAAATTTTCTTTTGTCTCATTTGATCTTTTTTATGAAATTTAATATATCTTTCTACGGTTGATAATGAAAGATGATATTTTTCAGCAAGAACTCGCATTGATACTTTATTTTCATTATTATATTCTTCTATTATTTTCTTTTTAATCAAATCTCGTTTTGTTTCTGCAAAAGTATTTTTATTTTTATACAAATTCACATAATGCTGCACAAGGCTAATGCTGCAATTATGAGATAATGATATTTCTTTCCATGTTTTACCTTCTTTAAAATATTCTTCCCCTATCTGATTGGAAATTTCGGTAATATATTTTTTACTCCTATGACTATCATTAATGAGTGGATTAACAATAATAGTCTCTACTTTATTTTCTTGATTTTGCATGTAATATTACCTCTGATCTAAATAATATTTATTCCATAATAACAAAAATAATTCACAATAACAATATTTTTGCATACATTTTCCTTCATATTAATTTTGTATATATGAAAAATGGAGAAAACCATTAAAAACAGAAAGGATTTTTTATGAATATCGTATTACTTGTTATTGGTGTTGTAGCTGCAATTTTGGGAATTATAATTAGAGTTCTTACTAAGGATACTGATTATGAAAAGGACGGCAAACATTATGCACATCCTATGATTATCGGTGGCCTTATACTACTGGTATTTAGTCAGTCGTTTGCAATTATTCCAACTGGATACACTGGTGTAAGAATTACGTTTGGACAGATTGATAACCGAACAGTACAGAATGGATTTAACTGGAAGATTCCTTTTGTGCAGTCTATTAATCAGGTCAACAATAAACAGCAGGATATTTCCTATACCGGCCAGGTTTGGAGTGAGACTGCTGAGCGTACCGTTTTATACTATGAAGGAATAACTGTCACATACACAATTAACCCCGAAAAGAGCGCCTGGATCTATGCGAACGTATCAGATTATAAGAAAAATCTGATTTCAGATAATCTTGTTGCATCCGCAATCAAGAGTAGCAGTAAGGAACTGAATTCTACAGATGCAACCAATCGTGGAATCATTGAACCTATTGCACAGGAAAAGATTCAGGAAGCTTTAGATCAAAAGTATGGTTCCGATGTGGTATTTATCAATAAGGTAGTTATCGCAAATACTGACTTTGAAGAAAGCTATAATCAGGCCATTGCAGATAAACAGACTGCGCAGCTTGCGTATGAAAAGCAGCAGATTGAAAATAAACGGCAGATTGAAGCGGCGGAAGCAGATGCTCAGGTTAAAACGACGCAGGCAAAAGCTGAAGCTGACGCAGCTGTAATTAAGGCGCAGGGCGAGGCGGATGCAAATAAACTTTTGAATGATTCCATTACGGATAAGATTTTGAGACAGCAGTATTATGAAAAGTGGAACGGACAGCTACCTAATGTTATTACCGGTGATTCCAGTGACATTATTATGGATATTGGAAAAACAACATTGGGAGAAGAATAATTTGAAAAAGAAACATTAAACTTTCTTCAGACTGTATAATAAACGCTTTTGGCCAGCTGGCCAGAAGCGTTTATTATACACATACATATTCATGATAACAATATTTTTGCATGTATTTTCTTTCATATTAATTTTATAAAATAACTTTTCGATAGGAGAATGAGTATATGTATGGAAAAATGATGATTGAGGAATTGAAACGTTTCTTTAATACAGATGAGCTAAAGCCAAGTATTGTGGTGCTGGATGTCGGTGTTTTCTTCCCATATGCGAATCAGGATATTTTGAAGTTTGATATGGGTTTGAACGAACTCCCTCTGGATGCAGGACGGTTTGATGATATGAAGTTCAACCATAGATATCCGAACCGTAATTATGTGACTCTGTCCTGTATTAACGAGCGGAAAATCAGTCGTGTGGGCTATCCTATTATAGGCGAAGTTGCGGAAATGACTGGAGAGAAGTATCTGTGTATGGATTATGGCATTGGGGATTCTAATAAAATTTCTATTGTGGTTCCTATCATGTTCAATTTAACAGAGGATGCTCCCTGTGCGACAATACAGGTAAGAATGAATCTGCGGAATCCAAATGAGCCGACTTTCAGTATTCATGTACATATTCCGTTAGATAAGGAAGAATGGAAAGTCATGAACTATTGGTCTCATGACGAGGTGCCGGAAGATGATTATAATGAACTGCTTATACCAGATGTGGCATTAACTTCCGAGAAAGATTGCAGAATCGTATATGAGCCGATTGTAATAAATGGCTACGGAGAAAACGATATGGTCGTTTAGATGCAATCTGCATCAGCTGAAGAAGCATCAAACAGAGAGCTAATAAGGTTTCTTTTTTTATGAGAAAAGTGGTTAATACAGATCAAGATATTGCATATTTTTTAAATTGATTTTCAAACAATTACTTTTACAAAAGTCTATTGTTTATGCTGTGTTGCAAGCATTTACATCCACTTAACGGATGTATTTTAAACATCAATATTTTTATTCTTATTTTTAAGGAATATAAAATATGAAATATTATTTTTTCAAATAATTGTTTCCATAATTTCTTTCATATTAATTGTATCAAAAGAAAATTGGAGGAAACGAAATGGACAAATTTGAAATATTTAATAACACAAATTTAGGACAGCTCACCGCTATATTTGGAGACAATGGCAATATTTGGTTCCTGACAAAAGATGTTGCTAAAATTTTGTGTATGAAGGCAGAGCATGCTCTTCGTTTAGTTGATCCTGAAGATAGAACTGAATTTTTCATCAATATCGGAACCGGCAGACGTAAATATCAGTGTGTAAATGAATACGGTATTTATGAAATGATTTTCGCATCCAAGAAACAGGAAGCAAAAACATTCCGTAAGTGGGTGACTCATGAAGTATTGCCGTCTATTCGTAAAAACGGTGGTTATATCATTGGACAGGAAGAATTGAAAGGAGAAGAGAAAGAAAAACTGGAAGAACAGATTCGTCAGTTGGCAAAGCAGGTAAACGCTTACAGAGAAGACGGAAATCTTTGGATGAATATGTATTTTAACATTCAGAAAGATTATCTGGATGCTGTTGAAAAAATCTATGGAAAAAAGACCAATATTGCAAACGATAAAACAACAAAGACAGAATATGTTGTTTCCCCCGAAGGATGGATTCTTCCAAAATCCCTATATTTATTGAACGATAATGATTAATTTAGGCAGCTTTGGCTGCCTTTTTTATATAAAACCGTGAAAAAGCAGACTGTATAATTGGTATAGGATTCCATAAAAATAATGTCATATTAATTATATATAATATAAGTCAATAACCCATCACTAAAGTGACGGGTTTGTAAAAGCCCGATATTGACTAGCCTAAGTGTTTCGAACACTACGTTACGAGAGAATATATAGTCACCTGCGGATGTAATACCTAGTCTGCAGCTCTGAGGTCCGTGATTAAACAGTCCTGTTGGATAGGGACAGTGTTGCGGATATCCAAAACCTCTCATTAACATTGGCGAAGGTATCATTACAGAGGAATGACCTCTGATTTATGTGATTTGGTTCACAGAAAGGAGTGCCTGTTATGGTATATGTTCTTAACATCGACGGACAGCCGCTTATGCCCACTGACAGGCATGGAAAGGTCCGGCATCTTTTGAAAGACGGCCGGGCGGAAGTAGTAAAGCGCTGTCCGTTTACCATACGACTGTTGTATGACAGCACGCACTATACACAGGATATCGTATTAGGTGTGGATGCCGGCAGCAAACATATCGGTTTGTCGGGCACCACGGAAACAAAAGAACTCTATGCTTCCGATGTAGAGCTCAGAAATGACATTGTGGATCTTATTTCCACACGCAGACAGAACCGCCGGTCACGGCGTAATCGTAAGATTCGTTATCGGAAGGCTCGTTTTCAGAACAGGGTATCCGGAAAGAAAAACTGGCTGGCTCCCAGTATCCGGCAGAAAGTCGATACACATATGACCGTGGTATCCAGAGTATGCATGATACTTCCGGTTACAAAGATCATCGTGGAGACAGCTTCTTTTGATATCCAGAAGATCAAGGATCCGGATATCAGTGGTACTGGTTATCAGCAGGGAGAGCAGCTCGATTTCTGGAACGTCCGGGAGTATGTATTATCCCGGGATGGTCATACCTGCCAGTGCTGCAAAGGCAAATCCAAGGATCCGGTGCTCAATGTACATCATATCGAGAGCCGTAAGACTGGCGGCGATGCTCCCAATAACCTGATCACCTTATGTGAGACCTGTCATAAGGGTTATCACTCAGGTGCGGTGCAGCTGCCGAAAGCCATCCATCGTGGCATGAGATTCAAGGATGCTGCATTCATGGGTATCATGCGATGGGCGTTCTATAACAAGCTGAAGGAAGTTTATGAGCCACAGGATATTGAGGTAAGTATGACATTTGGATATCTCACCAAGAATACCCGTATCCGTCATTATCTGCCAAAGGAGCATTACATAGATGCCAGGTGCATCAGCGGTCATCCGGAAGCAATACCCAGCAACGAAGTTTTCTATCAGAAGAAGGTTCGCTGCCATAACCGCCAGATACATAAGAACACTATCCTTAAAGGTGGTGTCCGGAAACGAAATCAGGCCGGCTATCTGGTAAAAGGCTTCCGGCTGTTCGATAAAGTAGCTTATGAAGGCAGAGAGTACTTCATCTTTGGACGCAGGCAAAGTGGATTCTTCGATTTGCGGGATCTGTCCGGATGCAAAGTAAACAAAGGCAGTCTCAGTTACCGGAAGATCGGATTTCTGGAACCGAGACAATACTATTTATGTGAAAGGAGAGTAATGGACACCCAGGGCTGTGCTTAACAGCACTCCTCCCACGACTAAAGTCACGGGTGCCCGTGCTAAGCGAATTTATGAAATATTACCTATAATAACGAAGAGGGACAGATAGCTGTTCCTCTTTGTTATTATCTAAAAGGGATAGTATATTGGTACTTTCGATGTAAACGGGACAATAATCTGTGCCGGTTGCATAAAGGGATAATATACTATTCCTTTAAATTTATTAATTAAAGGAACATAATTCTATCACTTTCAATCATATAAGGGATATAATATTATCCTTTTAACATATAGCTTATAATTTTTAGAAATGATCTTTTTGTCTCTTTATCTGTCATATTAATGGTAGAAAAACAAACGGAGGTGCTTATGTTAAAAGAATTACGCAGCAGATCCTTTACAAATGGAAAGGTATATGCATTAGAAACAGAGGATGGATATCCATTGGAAGTCACCGATACTTTTTTACCAAATTATACAAAGGACGCAATCAATAACAATGAAAACACACTGAAGACATATGAAGTTGGAGACCGGACCGATCGCTGGATGATTGGTGTTAGTTGTATGAGCGGCTGTCCTGTGCATTGTAAGTTCTGCGCAACCGGAAAACTTAAAAGATGGCGTTGCTTAACAGCCGAAGAGATTGTTGCACAGGTAGAATTTGTTATCAAACAGAATCCTGAATACCGATTTGAGGATGCTTGGGAACATAAAATTAATTACACCAGAATGGGAGAGCCGTTCCTAAATATAGAAGAAGTTAAGAAGGCCATCCAGATGATTGACGAAAAGTATCCAGGAACGCATCATTATATCTCTACAGTTGGATTACAGGGAAGCGATTTTAGCTGGATTAAAGACAATATTACGTTACAAGTAAGCTTACATAGTCTTGATGAGGAAAGACGACACAATTTAATTCCTATCAGTAATCTGATGTCTATCGAAGAACTGGGCCAGATTCGGACAAATAGTAATTTAAAAACAACTGTCAATATGACATTGGTAGACTATGAAGATTTTGACATCAATATCTTGACCAAATATTTTGATCCTAGATATTTCTTTATAAAATTAAGTCCTATTAACGAGAACGAGATTTCTGAGAAAAATCATATGGGATCTGGTATTATCGAGAAAAGAAATTTGATGTAATACGCAAAGGAGGAAAAACTCATGGAGAAAATCGCAAATCAGTTAAGGGCAGCAGGTTATGATTACGCAGTTGCCATTGCGACTGAAGCAGAAATTACTGCAAAAGCTGCATGCGGCCAGTTAGCCATTATTACTGAGGATAAGTAATCGTTAACAGGAAATGCCCCACTCAGGGGCATTTTCTATGGAGGAAAAAATATGTTACATAATCATAGAGTGTTCCGGTATCGAATTATCACGAATTTTCATTGTAATCAGAACTGTTATTTTTGCTTTCAGCCGGAAAAGCGAGAAAAGATATTAGATATTGAAAAAATGGAAGATACTATGAAAAAGGTAGGTATGTTGGAAAGAGCTACCATTATGGGCGGAGAGAGTTTACTTTTACCGAATATCGTAGATTATTTCAAAGTAGTGCATAAATATGTAAATACAATTTGCCTGGTAACAAACGGTACGAAGTTAACTGAAGATTTGACAAAAGCTTTAGTAGAAAATGGACTGGAAGAAATGGCAATCTCTATATCTTCTAAAGAACAGTATAAAGCCAGAAGAGAACAGATATTGATTGCAAAAAAGTACGTGCCTAATTTACGCATTAATCTTCCAAAATCTTGGGAGTCTACTGGAAAAAAGTTATATGAACTTGTTGATATGATTCTAAAAGATGATATTGGCGTGGTTGTATGTGAAGATCTTATGGGCAGATACAATTTAAACTATAAAAACAGCTATGAAGATCTGCTTTATGGTATGGGCGCTAAATTATTACGTAGTGATGGACATAATTTCTTCACGTTTGAGTGGAAGGGAAAAGAATTTGGGTTGTTTGGGTATCACGGAGATAAAAACGCATCCGCAGATACGGAAGAAGCCGGATACGAAAAGACAGATATTATCATTGCACCGAATTGTCATTCTGATGAACGGTATTCCCATAAAGTCTATTCTGTGTGGGAAGATTACTGCCATGATATAGGAAACCACGACTTGGCATAGGAGTGCAGTATGCTTAAAATTGATTTTGGCAGCGGATATAATCCATATCCTGGATATAAAACATGTGATATTACTCAAGGTCCCTATTTAGATTATGTATACAATACAGAGACAAACGAAATTATTGGATTGCAAGAAGGATCCGTTGATGAATTTCGCCTTAAAAACGTACTACATCATGCTGATATACCGAAGGTGATTCAGTGTCTCCACAGATATTTAAAATCAGGCGGAATTCTGCAAATTATTGAACCAAGGACGGAGTATTACGAACAAAACCGGTGTCTGGATCTGTTTTGGTATCGTTACATTTATCCGAGATATGAAATAGCAATTCCTCCCAAAAGGAGAGTTGACTACTTAAAAATATGCGAGGCATATTTTAAAATCTCATCACATCAAAATGCAGATGTTTATGACGTTTATTTTTTTGTTAACCGATAATAATTAGCAGAACCTTATATAAGGAGTAAATATATATGCTATCTTTTTTACAAAAATTAATTAGTAGTAAAAATAATACAGTAATATCTTCAAAACAAGATGCTGTCACTGCAAATAGTGACGACTTAATTCAGGAAAAGCCAATACCTAACTGCAAAAATGCTTTCCATATATTAATCATTACAGATACGCATTGTCATATGAGAAAAGAACAAATAGAAGACTTTCTCTCTGACATCGAAGATAAAATTGATATTGTCTTTATATTAGGTGATATGAGCGAAAGAGATATGTTCGTTGCAAAAGAAATAGCTAAAAAATATAAAGCTCTCATCTATGGAATTCTTGGTAATCATGATTATGATGGACAATTAGAAGAAATGGATATTCCAAATTTTGAAGGAAAGATGATAGAATTTAATGGAGTTACGTTTACAGGAATGCACGGAAGCTTTAAATATAAGAACTCTGACGCACCTATGTTAACTAACGAAGAGAGTATAGAATTAGCAAAAATACTACCAACTTGTGATATTTTTCTTACTCACGATAAAGCTAGAACAAATAATGAAGAAAATTCGCATAGTGGATTAGAAGGCATAACTCAGTATATTTTAGATAAAAAACCAGAATATCATATTCATGGACATCTTCATGAAAATATGAACGAAAATATTGGCGGAATTAGTTCTTTGGGATTTTGTAGATATGCATATATCGAAGTATCTAAAAATGGATTAAAAATCAAAAAGATTTTTTAAAGATAGTTCACTGAAATAAAGTACGACAAAAAGCTCCTGTTACAAAGAGGTAAAATCAGATAAAGAACAATAAATCATTAAAAACATGGACGTAAAAATTTCTGTGCAGAAATTTGCAATAATTTTCAAAGCTGTTATAATAGCATTATCAGATGAAGAACACATCTGATTTCCCCTTTTATCTTTGATGAAGATCCCCGGAACTTTCCCCTCCGGGGATCATTTTTTATACATATATTTTCTTCCATATTATTTGTATAAACAAAGGAATTCAAAATAAAAACCAATATACTCAAAATCAAGATATTTTACGGTGAATTTTGTGCAGAAATTTACAGTGTTTTTAAATTTAATCTATCATATTAATATCAGAAAGGTGGTATAATTATGACATGTTATGACAGTAAAGAAGGATCATTCCCTATTAGTTATAAAGATTGCCAGTTACTGGCTGATGCCTGCGAAGAGCAAATAATTCAAATGGAGAAAAACCTGGAAGAGATTAGTCCGGAAAAATATTTGCGCTACAAGGAATTGCATCAGTATTTTCTTGGTATTCGGAAACTTATGGAAGCTCGTAAAATCAAGGAAGAAAATGCCAAAAAAGAAGAGGAAAATTTTCGAAAGCAGCTTACTGAAAGCTTGCAGAATCAGCAGTAATTGCTATATAATAGCAATAGTCAAAAATTAAAA
>OGKJ01000157.1_pt1 | contig 25489 bp, 15 predicted proteins | sample 1572461 | NCBI WGS metagenome assembly OGKJ01 (sample SAMEA2582080, study PRJEB24529) | metagenome | biome: Human gut stool | place: China | collected 2011 | reverse complement strand
TGAATCAGCAGAGGTTGTTAGTCCACTTGCTGGCCAAGTTAAACCACTTAGCCAAGCCACAGACCCTGTCTTTTCATCAGGTGTAATGGGACAAGGTGTTGTCATCGAACCAAGTCAAGGCGAATTGATTTCACCAGTGAATGGTACAGTGACAGTACTCTTCCCAACTAAGCACGCCGTAGGTATCGTTTCTGAAAAAGGTGTTGAAATGCTAATGCACATTGGTATGGATACGGTTAGCCTTGACGGAAAAGGGTTTGAGGCTCATGTTGAACAAGGTGATAAAGTTGTTGTTGGTCAACAATTGATTAGCTTTGATATGGATGTTATCAAAGAAGCTGGTTTGGTCACTGAGACTCCAGTAATCATTACAAATCAAGATGATTTCCAAGCAGATGTTGAAGGGGATCTTCCACGTGATATCAAATGTGGTGAAGTTCTCATGATTGCTCATCGAACAAAATAAGCTAAGGGGTGGAAACGTTACGGTCCACCCTTTGATAAAAAAGAGGTTAAACAAATGGCATTAGATAAAACAAAGGTTGTTTACCAAATTTATCCAAAATCATATAAGGATACAACAGGGAATGGGATCGGTGATTTCAAAGGCATCATCGAAAAGATTCCTTATCTAGCAGAGTTGGGCGTGGATATGGTTTGGCTCAATCCTTTCTATCCAAGCCCACAACGTGACAATGGTTACGATATTTCAGACTACACAGCCGTCAACCCTGTCTTTGGGGATATGGCTGACTTTGAAGAAATGGTCCGTGTCGGGAAAGAGCACAAGATTGATTTCATGCTAGACATGGTGCTTAACCATTGCTCAACGGAGCATGAGTGGTTCCAAAAGGCTCTTGCTGGAGACAAGTACTATCAAGATTTCTTCTTCATCCAGGACCAACCAACTGATTGGTTGTCTAAATTTGGTGGTTCTGCCTGGGCTCCTTTTGGAGATACAGGGAAATACTATCTTCACCTCTTTGATGAAACACAGGCAGACCTCAATTGGCGTAATCCCAATGTCCGTAAGGAGTTGTTTAAGGTGGTCAACTTCTGGCGGGACAAGGGCGTCAAAGGCTTCCGTTTCGATGTGATTAATTTGATTGGGAAAGATGAAGTCTTGGTGGATTGCCCTGAAAATGAAGGGAAACCAGCTTATACAGATAAACCTATTGTCCATGACTATCTTCACATGATGAATGAAGCGACTTTTGGCGCTGACGATAGTTTTATGACAGTTGGAGAGATGTCATCGACAACGATTGATAACTGTGTTCTCTATTCAGCACCGGAGCGCCACGAGTTGTCTATGGCCTTTAACTTCCATCATCTTAAAGTCGACTATGAAGATGGTCAAAAATGGACCATTACTCCATTTGATTTTGAAGAGCTCAAGCGTCTCTATCATACTTGGGGCAAGGAAATGAGTGAACGTGGTGGTTGGAGTGCCCTTTTCTGGAATAACCATGACCAACCTCGTGCCTTGAATCGCTTTGTAGATATCAAGAACTTCCGTAATGAAGGAGCGACTATGCTCGCAGCTAGCATTCATTTGTCACGTGGGACACCTTATATCTACATGGGTGAAGAGATTGGCATGATTGATCCAGATTATGATTCTATGGCAGATTATGTGGATGTCGAGTCCATCAATGCTTACCAAATGCTCTTGGATCAAGGCAAGTCACCTGAGCAAGCCTTTAAGATTATCCAAGCTAAGTCACGAGATAATTCTCGTACGCCAATGCAATGGGATGCTTCTGAAAATGCAGGTTTTTCAACAGGTACTCCATGGTTGAAAGCTGGTAAATCTTACAAAGACATCAACGTTGAAAATGAAATCGACGGACCAATCTTTAAATTCTATAAAGAATTGATTCGCTTGCGTAAAGAAATGCCTATCATTTCAGAAGGCAGCTATCAGCCAGCACTTGAAGATAGTCAAGAAGTCTACGCCTTTGAGCGTCATTTAGACGGTCAAAAACTCTTGGTACTCAATAATTTCTATGGAAGTGAAGCTGAAGTGGAGATTCCAGCAGAATACCAGTCAGGGGGCGTGCTCTTATCAAACTATGACGATGCAGAGCTTGCTGAAAAGGTAAGTCTTAAGCCTTATCAAATCCTAGCAATCTTAGTAAAATAAGCCAAACTTCCCTCAGTAAATGCTTTTGCTGGGGAATTTTGTTATAATGAAAGCACTTTTAATGTTGATGGAGGAAGTGTAATGACACGCTTACAAGATGATTTTTACCATGCGATTAATGGTGAGTGGGAAAAAACAGCAGTGATTCCCGATGATAAGCCACGTACAGGTGGTTTCTCAGATTTAGCAGATGAAATTGAAGACCTTATGCTTGAAACGACTGATCAGTGGTTGGCAGGAGAGAATATTCCAGACAATGCTATTCTACAAAACTTCATTAAGTTTCACCGTATGGCTGCGGACTTTGACAAACGTGAGGCATTGGGTATCGAGCCTGTTAAACCTTGGATTGAAGAATACAAGAAGCTTTCCTCATTCTCAGAATTTGCTTCGAAAATTGCTGAGTACGAGATGTCTGGTAAACCTAATGCGTTCCCATTCGGTGTATCTCCAGACTTTATGAATGCTCAATTAAATGTCCTCTGGGCAGCAGCGCCAAGTATTATTTTACCTGATACAACCTATTACACTGAGGATAATGAGAAGGGCAAGGAGCTTTTAGGAATTTGGCGTGAAATGGAAGAAGAACTCCTTGAGAAATATGGCTTTACAGCTGAAGAAATCAAAGATATCTTGGACAAGGTTATCGCCCTTGATGCTAAGTTGGCCAAGTATGTCCTTTCGAGTGAAGAATCTTCCGAGTATGTGGAACTCTACCACCCATATGATTGGGAAGACTTTACCAAGCTAGCACCGGAACTCCCACTTGATAACATCTTCACAGAAATCTTGGGACAAGTTCCTGATAAAGTTATCGTTCCTGAAGAGCGCTTCTGGACAGAATTTGCGGCAGAATATTATTCAGAAGATAATTGGGAGCTACTTAAGGCGAGCCTACTTATCGATGCTACGACAATTTGGAATGCCTATTTGACAGACGAACTTCGTGTTCTATTTGGAAAATATGGTCGTGCGCTTTCAGGAACACCACAAGCCTGGGACAAGAAAAAAGGAGCCTACTATTTGGCACAAGGACATTACAATCAGGCTCTTGGACTTTGGTATGCAGGTGAAAAATTCTCTCCAGAAGCAAAAGCAGATGTTGAAGCGAAGGTGGCAACTATGATTGATGTTTATAAATCACGCCTTCAAACAGCAGATTGGTTGGCTCCTGAGACACGTGAAAAGGCTATTACGAAACTCAATGTCATCACACCTCATATCGGTTATCCAGAAAAACTACCTGAGACATATGATAAGAAGATTATTGATGAGAACTTGTCACTTGTTGAGAATGCACAGAAGTTAGTCGAAATTTCAGTTGCACATAGTTGGAGCAAGTGGAATCAACCTGTTGATCGTAGTGAGTGGCATATGCCTGCCCACATGGTTAATGCTTACTATGATCCACAGCAGAACCAAATTGTTTTCCCAGCAGCTATCCTTCAAGCACCTTTCTATGACCTTCACCAATCGTCATCAGCCAACTACGGTGGTATTGGTGCTGTCATTGCTCACGAGATTTCCCATGCCTTTGATACAAACGGAGCTTCCTTTGATGAGAATGGTAGTCTTAAGAACTGGTGGACTGAGGAAGACTATGCAGCCTTTAAGGAACGTACTGACAAGATTGTGGATCAGTTTGAGGGCTTGGATTCTTATGGTGCCAAGGTCAATGGTAAATTGACTGTTTCTGAGAATGTTGCTGACCTCGGTGGTGTAGCCTGTGCCTTAGAGGCCGCTAAACGAGATAAGGATTTTTCAGTTCGTGAGTTCTTTGTTAATTTTGCGACAATCTGGCGTATGAAAGCACGTGAAGAATACATGCAAATGTTAGCTAGCGTAGATGTGCATGCTCCAGCTAAATGGCGCACCAATGTTATCGTGAGCAACTTCGACGAATTCCACAAGGAATTTGACGTTAAAGAAGGCGACGGCATGTGGCGTGCCCCAGAAGATCGTGTGATTATTTGGTAATAATGATGAAATCTGTCCTAAAATGGATGGATTTCTTTATTTTTGTCGTTGTAAGGGTTTACAAAAATTGAATAAAGAGCTATAATAATATTGTTCAAAAGCTTGTGATTTTTTTAACAAGTGCTTAAAAGGAGTTTTATATGACTAAAGAAATTAAACAAACTAAAGATATTCAAACAGTAATTGATGAATTGGCAATAAAGGGGGTTGAAGCCCTCAATGAAATGGCTGACTTTACACAGGAGCAAGTGGACCACATTGTTCACCATGCAGCAATCGCAGCGCTTGATAAACACATGTATCTTGCAAAATTGGCTGTTGACGAAACAGGTCGTGGTATTTATGAAGACAAAGCTATAAAAAATATGTATGCTTCTGAATACATTTGGAATAGCATCAAAAATGACAAGACAGTCGGTGTTATTGCTGAAGATAAAGAGCAAGGTTTGGTCTCTATCGCTGAGCCGGTAGGTGTTATCTGTGGGGTAACTCCAACAACAAATCCAACATCTACTACTATTTTCAAAGCTTTGATTGCGTTGAAAACACGTAACTCAATTGTATTTGCCTTCCACCCATCAGCTCAAAAATCATCAGCAGAAGCTGCGCGCATTGTTCGTGATGCTGCTATTGAAGCTGGTGCACCTAAGAACTGTATTCAGTGGATTGAAGAGCCATCTATCGAAGCGACTGGTCTCTTGATGAACCATCCTAAGATCGCCACAGTACTTGCGACTGGTGGACCTGGTATGGTTAAAGCAGCTTACTCAACTGGTAAACCAGCACTTGGTGTAGGAGCTGGGAATGTACCTGCCTATATTGCGGCAGATGCTAAAGTTAAACGTGCTGTCAACGATATCATTCTTTCAAAGAGTTTTGACAATGGTATGATTTGTGCTTCTGAACAAGCAGCTATCGTTGATGCAGCTATCTATGACGAAGTTAAGGCTGAATTTGAAGCACATCAATGTGTCATCATTTCTAAAAAAGCTGACATTGCTAAATTGGAAAAAGTCGTTCTTAATGAAGCGCGTACAGCTGTAAATGGTGCCATTGTAGGTCACTCAGCTATTGAAATCGCTGAAAAAGCTGGTCTTAAAGTTCCTGCAGGTACAAAATTGCTTTTGGCAGAAATTCCAGATGCAACAATGGAACACCCACTTGCCTTGGAAAAATTGTCTCCAGTACTTGCCCTTATCAAATCTGATGGCATTGAAGATGGATTCAAAAAAGCAGAAGGTATGCTCAATTTGGGTGGTCTCGGACACACAGCTGTTATCCACACTGAAAATGAAGAGCTCCAACTCCAATATGGTATTCGCATGAAAGCCTGCCGTGTCTTGGTAAATAGCCCATCAGCTGAAGGTGGTATCGGTAATATCTACAATAACATGATCCCATCATTGACTCTTGGTTGTGGCTCATACGGACACAACTCAATCTCTCACAATGTTAGTTCATTTGACCTTCTTAACGTAAAAACATTGTCAAAGCGTCGCAATAATATGCAATGGTTTCGCGTCCCACCAAAAATCTTCTTTGAAAAAGACTCAATAACATATCTGCGTCATATCAACGCTAAGCGTGTAATGTTGGTCTGTGATCCAGGTATGGTTCAGTTTGGCTACGCTGCCTTGGTTAAACGCCAACTGGAACTCAACCGTCACGATCCAATGATTGAAGTTTTCTCAGATGTTGAGCCTAACCCATCTACGAATACGGTTTACAAAGGTTTGGAACGCTTTGTAGACTTCCAACCAGATGTTATCATCGCTCTTGGTGGTGGTTCTGCAATGGATGCTGCTAAGGCTATGTGGATGTTCTTTGAACACCCAGATGTAAGCTTTTTCGGTGCTAAACAAAAATTCTTAGATATTCGTAAACGTACCTATAAGATTCCATATGCTGAAAAGACCACATTTATCTGTATCCCTACAACTTCAGGTACGGGTTCAGAGGTAACGTCATTCGCGGTTATCACTGATAGTGAAACTCATATCAAGTACCCATTGGCAGATTATGCTTTGACTCCGGACATTGCTATCGTTGACCCTGCTTTGGTTATGAGTGTACCTGCCAGCGTTACGGCAGATACAGGTATGGACGTTTTGACTCACGCTATTGAATCTTATGTATCAGTCATGGCTAGCGACTATACACGTGGACTTTCACTTCAAGCGATTAAACTTGTTTTTGAAAATCTTGAACATTCTTACCGTTTTGGTGATGAAGAATCACGTGAAAAAATGCATAATGCGTCAACAATGGCTGGTATGGCCTTTGCCAATGCCTTCCTTGGTATTAGTCACTCATTAGCACATAAGATTGGTCCAATGTACAATATTCCACACGGACGTACCAATGCAATTCTTCTACCTCACGTTATCCGTTACAATGGTCGTGATCCTCAAAAACACGCCATGTTCCCTAAATATGACTACTTCCGTGCAGACAAGGATTATGCTGATATTGCTCGTTTCATGGGATGGGGTACTGACAAACAATCAGATGCTGAATTGGTTGAACTTTTGGCACAAAAAGTATACGAATTAGGTATTGCCGTTGGTATTGACATGAACTGGAAGGGACAAGGTGTCACTAAGAAACTTCTTCAAGACACTGCCTATACTTTGGCCGAACACGCTTATGAAGACCAATGTACAACAGCTAATCCGAAAGAACCACTTATTTCAGAATTGAAAGAAATTATCGAAATTGCCTTTGATTATAAAGGGTAAGTGATAGACTAAAGTAGCTCTATAAGGGCTACTTTTTTTGCCAGGAATCTTCTATATTAGAGTGTTTATCCAAATTAAAAATAAAGGACTTTCTTGAATAAGATAGAAAAACGCTTTAAGAATTGTTATAATAACCTTACAGCAAGATAAGGAGATTCCTATGACAAAAGAAGAAGGGCTTAGCTTGGGTGAAACAGCACACCCTCTTAAGCTTCATAAAATGGGACCATCGGGGGCTCTCATGGAAGGGAATAGAGCGACTAATAAGTTTAAAGAGTTTAATGCTGATAGGATGGTGAGTGTTCAATTCAATCCTAGTCAACAAGTAAAAGAATCAAAGGAGCCAGTAACCTCAAAGAATATTGTGGGGATGGTATCAGGTGTGATTGCAGCGATACTCACCATACTTTTGATCGTTTGTCTCGTGATGGGATACCGTTATCGAGCCGCAAGCATTGAGGGCGATTGGACAAGCCCAACCTTTAGTGAGAAAATGTTAGCCACTCTGAAAGATACTGCTAATACTAAGAATAAAGTTAGTAATGCTTTACCACAAGGTCAAAATCTTATCACCGATATCAATACAGCAATGAGTATTACTGACAATAAGGCTCACTTAAAAGTGAGCTTTGTTTACAATCGTAAAGGTCTTTATCAGGCTTACAAAAGTAGAGTTACTGAATTGAAAGGTCAGTACGGTGAGGACTTCTCGGAGGTTTTTGATAGTTATTCATTGTCAGAAAAAGACTACTATAAACAGTTTGATGAGACAGTGAAGAAAGAACTTCCAAAGAGCTATACCTACGATGCCAAAACCGGTCGTGTCACAACAACTGCTTTTACGGGAGATATTAACCGTTGGGAGCAAACAATCACTGTGGATAAGGCTGGAGATTCAGATGCTTTTAAAAAAGGTGATGTCTTAGATTATACGCCTAACAATGAAGGCTTTACTATCAAGGCACACAGTGAATTCGGTGACATTAGTTTTACAAAAAATAAATAAAAAAGGAAATTAAAGGGGAATATAAATGACAAGAGCAGAATGGTTGGACTATTTTGAGACGGTAAACGGACGTAAGCCGAGTGTTCAGGAAATGGCGGATGCTTTGAAAGCTGGAGAGTTTGTTAATGAAGCACCAGCTAAAGCTGAAGATACAGCTACTACTGAACCTATTAAGGTTGAGGCAGAAATCGTCGAGACAAGCACTAGTCCTCTACCAACAGAAACGGCACCAGCGGTAACAACAACAGCACCTTCTATGGTTGCTTTTCCAGAAGGACAAGCAGCTATGGCAAATTTGGCTCCTAAAAAACCAATGGATCCCAAAAAGAAAAAACGCATCCTAGTCTCAGTTTTGTCAGCGGTAGTCCTTGTCTTCTTATGTATCGGTGGCTTTATGACTTACCGTTATGTGACAGGTAATATTGATGGCAAATGGTACAGTAGTTCTCTAGGTAGAGAGTATAGTTCAAGCATGTCTGAAAGTTTGACAGACTTGGATAGTAAGGAGCTTGAAAAGTACTTTACAGATACTGCTGTAACCATGAAGGTAAAAGGTAGCAATGCGAAGGTGACTGCTAGCTATACTTTTGACAAGAAAACTTACATCAAGGATTATCGTGAGAGGGTTCAGAAGTCCTTCTCAGCCTTTGGAGATTTATTTAAAGCCTTCTATGGAGATTCTTTTGAAAACTATTATAGTGAGGAAACTATAGAAAAAGAACTTGATGAAGCTCTTGAAAAAGCTGCAAAAGACAGCGGTCAAAAGTATGATTCGAAGACAGGCGAAACAACGACAACCCTTTTCAAAGGGAAGGTTAGTCGCTTGGGACATAAGATGACTGTTACTTCTATCAACAAAGACGTTAATATTGATGGTCTCAATGTGAAAAAAGGTCAAGAGCTAAAAGTAACTAAAAAAGATAAGAAAGTAACGCTTAGTGGTGATGGCAAATCAAAAGATATTACTTTCTCAACTAAGAATGACACCAAAGATAAATTTTAAGATGACATCCGGAATAGCTATTCCGGATTTTTTCATGTCTTTGAGAGGAGAGAATAGGGTGATATCCGAATGATTTTTTTCACAAGTCATAAAACGTGTAGAAATATTCTGACAATTATGCTACAATAGAGCCACAGACTATCTAAAAAGAGGATTTACCATGACACTTGTATACCAATCAACACGTGACGAAAATAATAAAGTAACAGCTAGTCAGGCTATTCTTCAAGGTTTGGCAACAGATGGTGGCTTGTTCACACCATTGTCAACGCCTGAGGTTACTTTGGACTTTGATCAATTGAAAGATGCTTCTTACCAAGAAGTTGCTAAATTGGTCTTGTCAGCTTTCTTGGACGATTTTACTGAAGAGGAATTGGATTACTGTATCACAAATGCTTATGATGAGAAGTTTGATACAGCTGCCATTGCACCAGTAGTTAAACTTAAGAACCACTACAATCTTGAACTTTTCCATGGTTCTACTATTGCTTTCAAAGATATGGCCCTTTCAATCTTGCCATACTTGTTAACAACATCAGCTAAAAAGCAAGGTGTTGATAATAAGATTGTCATCTTGACAGCGACATCAGGTGACACTGGTAAAGCTGCCATGGCTGGTTTTGCAGATGTGCCTGGAACTGAAATCATTGTCTTTTATCCAAAAGACGGTGTTTCAAAAATCCAAGAATTGCAAATGACCACTCAAACAGGAGCTAATACGCACGTTATTGCCATTGATGGTAATTTTGATGATGCCCAAACAGATGTGAAACGTATGTTTAATGATGTTGATTTGCGTGAGAAATTGTTAGCTCATCATACGCAATTCTCATCAGCTAACTCAATGAACGTTGGTCGTTTGGTACCGCAAGTGGTTTACTATGTCTATGCCTATGCGCAGTTGGTTAAGGCAGGTCATATCCAAAACGGAGATAAGGTGAACTTCACAGTACCAACAGGAAACTTTGGTAACATCTTGGCGGCTTATTATGCGCGTCAGATTGGTGTTCCAGTTGGCAAATTAATCTGTGCTTCTAATGAAAATAACGTCCTTACAGACTTCTTCGCAACGGGTACTTATGACAAGAAACGTGACTTCAAGGTAACAACAAGCCCTTCTATGGATATCTTGGTATCTTCTAACTTGGAACGCTTGATTTTCCACCTTCTTGGTAATGATGCTACTAAGACTAAAGAGCTTATGGATGCACTTGTGACTAAGGGTGAGTATACTTTGGCTGATGCAGATAAAGATATTCTTGATTTGTTTGCAGCAGGTTTTGCAACTGAGGATGAAACAGCTGCTGAAATCAAGCGTGTCTATGATGAAGACAAGTATATCGAAGATCCTCACACAGCAGTTGCCTCAGCTGTTTACGAAGCATATGTTCAAAAGACAGATGATCACACACCAACAGTTATCGCTTCAACAGCTAGCCCATACAAATTCCCACGTGTGGCCGTTTCAGCTGTCACTGGTAAAGACAGTGGGGATGATTTCAAAGCAGTAGAAGATTTGCACCAACTTTCAGGTGTAGCTATCCCAGCTGCTGTAGATGGACTTGAACATGCAGAAGTTTGCCATAAAACAGTTGTTGCGGCAGCTGATATGCAAAAAGCAGTTGAAAGCTATCTTGGTGTATAAGAATAAAAAAATAGGAGCTGAGAAATCAGCCCTATTTTTATCAATATAGAAAAGAATATTATGACAGAAACAAAGAAAATTCTAAACATAGCCTTGCCTGCTATGGCCGAAAACCTTCTACAAATGTTGATGGGGGTTGTCGATTCTTACCTAGTGGCCCAGGTTGGTATTGTCGCTATATCGGGGGTTTCCGTAGCCAATAATATCATTACGATTTACCAAGCTATCTTTATTGCTCTAGGAGCCTCAAGTGCCAGTGTCATTGCCAGAAGTTTAGGAAAAGGTGATGTTAAAGCGACTAACCGAGACACTTGGGATGCTATTATTATTACCCTTGCTCTTAGTCTCATCCTTGGTCTACTTTCCATTTTTGGTGGTGGGGCTATTCTTAATCTTTTAGGTACTGAGCAATCTGTGACTCAGGCTGGTAGTCTTTACCTTGCTCTTGTCGGTGGAGGAGTGGTCTTCCTAGCCTTGATGACTACTTTTGGTAATATCCTACGGGCCAAGGGACGACCTCGTATTTCCATGGTCGTCAGTTTTTTGACCAATGTTCTTAATGCTATTTTATCTTCTTTAGCCATCTTTGTGGGACATTGGGGGATTATTGGGGTAGCTACAGCTACGGTTTTCTCTCGTCTGGTTGGGACAGTGATACTCTGGCAAGCGATGAAACTAGATGTGAAGCAGCTTGAAGTTACCAAACCTTTTAATAGAGAGTTGTTGGGGATTGCCCTGCCAGCAGCAGGTGAACGACTGATGATGCGTGCTGGAGATGTGGTCATTGTGGCTATTATTGTCACCTTTGGTACGGCCGTTGTTGGTGGTAACGCCATTGGTGAAAACCTCACTCAGTTTAACTATATGCCTGGTATGGGAGTCGCAACGGCTACGGTTATCTTGGTTGCCAATAGTCTGGGTCGAGGGGATAAGACGCAGATGAAGCGTATTATACAAGAGTCTTATTGGATTTCCACCTTCTTGATGGTTCTGGTTTCGGGAAGTATCTTGCTCTTTGGCCAAGGATTATCAGGTCTCTTTACAGATAATAAAGCAGCTATTGCGGCTAGTCAGGTAGTTATTCTTTATTCTTTCCTTGGGAATCCTGTAACTTCGGGGACTTTAGTTTACACAGCAGTTTGGCAAGGTCTGGGTAAGGCTAAGATGCCTTTCTATGCGACGACTATTGGGATGTGGATTATTCGAATTTTCTCAGGATACTTCCTTGGGGTGAGTCTAGGACTGGGTCTTGCCGGAGTATGGATTGCAACCGTTGTTGATAATATATGGCGTGCGATCTTCCTTTACGTGATGTACCGTCGTTATCTCGTAAAGAGAAAGTTTTAATGATAAATACTGAGGAGATACTCTTATTCAAAGGGTATCTTCTTCTTATTTTTTACAAGTAGGCTCGAATATGGTAAAATAAGCTGATAAAAACTTTTTGAGGTAGTAATTATGACTGTAAAAATCAATACAAAAGATGGTCAAATCGAATTGTCAGATGATGTCATCGCAACAGTAGTTGGCGGTTCAGCAACAGAAATTTTTGGCGTTGTCGGTATGGCAAGTAAGAGTGCTATCCGAGATAATTTTCAAGCACTTCTTGGAAAAGAAAACTACGCAAAAGGAGTTGTCGTGAAATCTACTGATGCAGGTATCACTGTGGATGTCTACACTGTTATGAGTTACGGTGTTAAGATTAGTGAGGTTTCAAAAAATATTCAAGAACGTGTGAAATTTAATCTTGAGAATCAACTCGGTATCAAGGCTGAAACAGTAAATGTTTACGTTCAAAATATTAAAGTCGTAGGAGAAAACTAGTGTCTAAAATTACAACAAGCTTGCTTCAGGAGATGGTCCAAGCGGCAGCAACACGTCTAGGTAAGCAAGCAGAATATGTGAATTCACTCAATGTCTTCCCAGTACCAGATGGAGATACTGGAACAAACATGGGAATGACTATGGATAACGGAGCCAAAGCTGTCGCAGATCAATCAGCTTCAACAGTTGGTGAAGTTGGTCAGATTTTGTCTAAAGGTCTTTTGATGGGTGCCCGTGGTAACTCAGGTGTTATCACGTCACAATTGTTCCGTGGATTTGGTCAAAGTATCAAGGATAAAACGGAACTTGACGGCCAAGATCTAGCTCATGCCTTCCAAGCAGGTGTTGAAGTTGCTTATAAAGCTGTTATGAAACCTGTTGAAGGAACAATCCTTACAGTGTCACGTGGTGCAGCTTCAGCAGCGATTAAGAAAGCTGAATCTACAAATGATGCTGTTGAGGTTATGCGTGCAGCTCTTGACGGAGCTAAAGCTGCTTTGGCTAAGACACCAGAGATGCTTCCAGTTTTGAAAGAAGTTGGTGTGGTAGACTCAGGTGGTCAAGGTTTGGTCTTCATTTATGAAGGTTTCTTGTCAGCCCTCACAGGTGAGTATATCGCTTCAGAAGACTTCCAAGCGACACCAGCTACGATGACAGAGATGATCAATGCAGAACATCATAAGTCAGTTGCTGGTCATGTTGCAACAGAAGACATTACCTTCGGTTACTGTACGGAAATCATGATTGGTCTCAAACAAGGTCCAACTTATGTGAAAGACTTTGACTATGAAGAGTTCCGAAATTACTTGAGTAACCTTGGGGATTCTCTCCTTGTTGTTAACGATGATGAAATTGTCAAAGTTCACGTCCACACTGAGGATCCAGGTCTTGTCATGCAAGAAGGTCTTAAATATGGGGCTCTTGTCAAAGTTAAGGTTGACAACATGCGTAACCAACACGATGCACAAGTTCAAAAAGAAGAGGCTATCCAAGCTGCACCTTCTGCTCCTAAAGACTTTGCCCTTATTGCAGTTGTTGCCGGAGATGGACTTGCAGATATCTTCAAATCGCAAGGTGTTGACTATGTGATTTCAGGTGGTCAAACAATGAACCCATCAACAGAAGACATTGTTAAGGCTATTGAGCAGGTTAATGCTAAGAATGTTATCATCTTGCCAAACAATAAAAACATCTTTATGGCAGCACAATCAGCTGCTGAAGTAGTAGATGTCAATGCGGCTGTTGTTGAAACGCGTACAGTACCACAAGGCTTTACAAGCTTGCTTGCTTTTGATCCTAGCCAAAGTATCGAAGTGAATGTTGAAGCTATGACAGCTAGTCTTTCAGATGTAACAAGTGGTAGCGTGACCTTGGCGGTACGTGACACAACTATTGACGGACTTGAGATTCATGAAAATGATATCCTTGGTATGGTTGATGGTAAGATCCTTGTGTCTACACCAGATATGGATCAAGCCCTTCTTGACACTTTTGACAAGATGATTGACGAAGACAGTGAAATTGTTATGATTTATGTCGGCGAAGAAGGTAATCAAGAACAAGCTCAAGCACTTGCGGAAAAATTGGAAGAGGCTCACGAAGATATCGAAGTTGAAATCTTCCAAGGAGACCAACCAGTTTATCCATACCTCTTTAGTGTTGAATAATTTTGAAATAATCATTTAGGAAGTCTTAGAGCTTCCTTTTTGTTTTGTCAGTTTTGATACGGCTGGGACATCTTTTCGAAATTACAGAAATATTCTGAAAATTCCTTGACATTACTTTCCAAAGTGGTAACATATGTTGTAAGAAATTTTATAGATTGAAGGTAACATCATGAGAAGTGATATGATCAAAGTTGGTGTTGATAAGGCACCAGCACGCGGACTTTTGTATGCGACTGGGCAAGTTAAATCTGCCAAGGATATGCAAAAGCCCTTCATTGCTATTTGTAACTCTTATATTGATATTGTTCCAGGGCATGTTCACTTGCGTGAATTAGCAGATATTGCCAAGGAAGCCATCCGTGAGGCTGGCGGTATTCCTTTTGAGTTTAATACCATTGGTGTGGACGATGGGATTGCCATGGGGCATATTGGGATGCGTTACAGTCTTCCATCTCGTGAATTGATTGCCGATTCTGCAGAAACAGTTATTAATGCTCACTGGTTTGACGGGGTTTTCTATATTCCTAACTGTGATAAGATTACGCCAGGGATGATTTTGGCAGCCATGCGTACTAATGTGCCAGCAGTATTTTGTTCTGGTGGCCCTATGAAGGGTGGCGTTGATATGACTGGTCATCAAGCGACGCTATCAAGTTTGTTTGAAGCTGTAGGTACCTATCAGGCTGGAGATATGAGCAAGGAAGAGCTCGATTATTTGGAGAAAAATGCTTGTCCAACTTGTGGTTCATGTTCAGGGATGTTTACCGCTAACTCAATGAACTGTTTGATGGAAGTTTTGGGTCTTGCCCTTCCAGGTAACGGTACTGTTCTAGCCGTTTCAGATGAACGTCGTGAATTGGTTCGTCAAGCAGCCACAAAATTGATGGATAACATCAAAAATAATGTTCGCCCACGTGATATTGTGACCAAAGAAGCTATCGATGATGCGTTTGCTCTTGATATGGCCATGGGTGGTTCAACCAATACTGTCCTTCATACCCTTGCTATTGCGCGTGAGGCTGGTATTGACTATGACCTTAAGGACATTAACGAAATTGCCAAGAAGACACCTTATCTCTCTAAAATTGCCCCTTCAAGTGTTTACACCATGCATGATGTGCATGAAGCTGGTGGTGTTCCAGCCATTATCAATCAGTTGATTAAAAAGGGAGCCATTAAGGGTGATCGTATTACAGTTACTGGTAAAACCTTGAAAGAAAATGTAGCTGGTGCTGAAGTCAAAAATGAAGAAATTATCCATCCGATTGAGCATCCTATTTCACCAGTTGGTGGTTTGTCTATTCTTTACGGAAATATTGCTCAGGATGGAGCTGTTATCAAGGTTGGTGGTGTAGATCCATCTGTTAAAACTTTCCGCGGTAAAGCTATTTGTTGTGATTCACAAGATCAAGCCCTTGAGTTGATTGACAATGGAACAGTTAAGAAGGGCCATGTCGTTGTCATTCGTTACGAAGGTCCTCAGGGTGGACCTGGTATGCCAGAAATGTTGGCACCAACTTCTAAGATTGTCGGACGCGGTCTTGGTAAGGATGTGGCACTGATTACGGATGGCCGTTTCTCAGGAGCTACTCGTGGTATTGCTATTGGTCACGTTTCTCCAGAAGCAGCAGAAGGTGGTAATATCGCCCTAATCGAAGATGGCGATGAAATCGTGATTGATCTTCCAAACCGTACTCTTGATCTGCTTGTCGATGATGTAACCCTTGAAGAACGTCGCAAACATTTGAAACCTTTCAAATCAAAAATTTCAAGTGGTTGGTTGCGTCGCTATACAGCCTTTGCTAAATCAGCCAATGTCGGCGGAACTTTGATGAGTGACGAAGAATTCGAAGAACGTAAAGCAGAACGTCAAGCACAAGAAAAAAACTAAGAACATTCTTTCCGAAGAGTTTGTGATATTTTTCTCTGAAACCCTTGCAAATTTGGTTAAAAATGTTATCATAGTATACAAGGTTTTGAATTTTTAGACAATTCGAAAAAAACAACTACTAAAGGAGGTCCATGTGAAGAAAATTGAACTTAAAGAAGCACGCTCTGGTGCTGATTTGATTCTTGATACACTTCTTGAACTTGGGATTTCAACTATCTTTGGATATCCTGGCGGAGCGGTTCTTCCTTTGTATGATGCTATTTACAAAAATGACAAGATTAATCATATCTTATCTCGTCATGAGCAAGGAAGTCTGCACGAAGCTGAAGGTTATGCCAAATCAACTGGTAAACTCGGTGTTGCTCTTGTAACGAGTGGTCCTGGTGCCACTAATGCTATTACAGGGATTGCAGATGCTATGAGTGATAGCGTACCTCTCCTAGTCTTTACTGGTCAGGTCGCAACACCAGGTATTGGTAAGGATGCCTTCCAAGAGGCTGACATTGTCGGAATTACCATGCCGATTACAAAATACAATTATCAGATTCGCGATACAGCTGATATTCCTCGTATTATTAGGGAAGCGGTTCATATTGCAACAACTGGTCGTCCTGGTCCAGTTGTTATCGACCTCCCTAAAGATGTCGTAGCTAAGGAAACAGCCTTCATCAACGATCCTGAAATTAATCTTCCAAGTTACCAACCGACGCTAAGACCAAACGAAATGCAAATCAAGAAAATCTTGAAGCAGTTGGGTAAAGCTAAGAAGCCGGTTATTGTAGCTGGAGGTGGGGTGTCTTATTCTGAATCTGCTAAGGAGCTAGTTGCTTTTGCAGAACGCTACCAAATCCCAGTTGTCACAAGTCTTCTAGGACAAGGGACAATTGCTACTAGCCACCCCCTTTTCTTGGGTATGGGTGGTATGCACGGTTCATATGCGGCTAACATTGCTATGACCGATGCTGACTTTATGATTGCCATTGGTTGTCGTTTTGATGACCGTTTGACAGGTAATCCTAAAACATTTGCTAAAAATGCTAAGGTTGTCCATATTGATATAGATCCAGCTGAGATTGGTAAAATTATTGCAGTGGACCTTCCAGTTGTTGGTGATGCCAAGCAAGCTCTTGAAATGCTCTTAGCAGAACCAGTGGTTCAGAATAACACTGAAAAATGGATTGAAAAAGTCACAAAAGACAAAGAGCGTGTACGTTCTTACGATAAGAAAGAACGTATGGTACAGCCTCAGGCAGTTATCGAGCGTATCGGTGAATTGACTAAGGGTGATGCTGTTGTTGTTACTGACGTTGGTCAACATCAAATGTGGACAGCTCAGTATTATCCATACCAAAATGAGCGTCAACTGGTGACCTCAGGTGGTCTTGGAACAATGGGATTTGGTGTCCCAGCAGCAATTGGTGCCAAAATTGCTAATCCTGATAAAGAAGTTATCCTCTTTGTTGGTGATGGTGGTTTCCAAATGACGAACCAAGAATTGGCTATCTTAAATATTTACAAGGTGCCAATCAAGGTTGTTATGTTGAACAACCACTCACTTGGTATGGTACGTCAATGGCAAGAGTCCTTCTACGAAGGGCGTACATCAGAGTCTGTCTTTGATACCCTTCCAGATTTCCAATTGATGGCTCAAGCTTATGGCATTAAGTCTTACAAGTTTGATAATCCAGAGACAATTGATCAGGATTTGGAAGTTATCAAGGAAGACGTACCAATGTTCATCGAGGTGGATATCTCTCGTAAAGAGCATGTCTTGCCAATCGTTCCGGCTGGTAAGAGTAATCACGAAATGTTGGGGGTGAAGTTCAATGCGTAGAATGTTAACAGCTAAACTTCAGAACCGTTCGGGTGTCCTTAACCGCTTCACAGGTGTTCTTTCACGACGTCAAGTTAATATTGAAAGTATCTCTGTAGGGGCTTCTGAGGATCCTAACGTTTCACGTATTACGATTATTATTGATGTGAATTCTCAAAATGAAGTGGAACAAATCATCAAACAGCTTAATCGTCAGATTGATGTGATCCGTATCCGTGATATCACGGATCAGCCACACTTGGAACGTGAAGTTATCCTAGTTAAGGTATCAGCACCAACCTCTAAGCGTGCTGAAATCTTGGCGATTATTCAACCTTTCCGTGCATCGGTGGTTGATGTGGCACCAAGCTCTATCACTATCCAGATGACTGGTGATGCTGAAAAGAGCGAGGCGCTTCTACGAGTTATTCGTCCTTACGGAATCAAGAATATCGCTCGTACGGGTGCTACTGGATTTACCCGTGATTAAAAAATCCAACCTAAATTTGTTAACCCAGCCTTAAAAAGGCAATAAAATATTTTTTAGAAAAGAGACATATTACTATGGCAGTTCAAATGGAATATGAAAAAGACGTAAAAGTAGCAGCACTTGACGGTAAAAAAATCGCCGTTATCGGTTACGGTTCACAAGGTCATGCGCATGCACAAAACTTGCGTGATTCAGGTCACGATGTGATCATCGGTGTTCGTCCAGGTAAATCATTTGATAAAGCTAAAGAAGATGGTTTTGATACTTACACAGTAGCAGAAGCAACTAAATTGGCTGACGTTATCATGATCTTGGCTCCAGACGAAATCCAACAAGAACTTTACGAAGCAGAAATTGCTCCAAACCTTGAAGCTGGTAATGCTGTTGGTTTTGCACACGGATTTAACATCCACTTTGAATTCATCAAAGTTCCTAAAGATGTTGATGTCTTTATGGTTGCTCCTAAAGGACCAGGTCACTTGGTACGCCGTACATATACAGAAGGCTTTGGTGTTCCTGCACTTTACGCAGTATACCAAGATGCTACAGGTAATGCTAAAGATATCGCTATGGACTGGGCTAAAGGTATTGGTTCTGCACGTGTTGGATTACTTGTAACAACATTTAAAGAAGAAACTGAAGAAGATTTGTTTGGTGAACAAGCGGTTCTTATGGGTGGGTTGACACACCTTATTGAAGCTGGTTTTGAAGTCTTGACTGAAGCAGGCTATGCACCACAATTAGCTTACTTTGAAGTGCTTCACGAAATGAAATTGATTGTTGACTTGATCTACGAAGGTGGATTCAAGAAAATGCGTCAATCAATTTCTAACACTGCTGAATTCGGTGACTACTTATCAGGTCCACGTGTTATCACTGAACAAGTGAAAGAAAACATGAAAGCAGTTCTTGCTGACATCCAAAACGGTAAATTCGCTAACGACTTCGTTAACGACTACAAAGCTGGACGTCCAAAACTTACTGCTTACCGTGAAGAAGCTGCTAACCTTGAAATCGAAAAAGTTGGTGCTGAATTGCGTAAAGCAATGCCATTCGTTGGTCAAAACGACGATGACGCATTCAAAATCTATAACTAATGTGATAGTCTCAAAAACCAGTCTAGTACTGGTTTTTTGTGTTCTGAAGAGAGTAGTTGGGAATCCGACTGCTCTTTTTTGGTAAAAAAAACTCACTCCATTAAGGAGTGAGAATAGCTATAAATTAGTAAGTCAAGACAAAGTTTTTCTTCTTACCACGACGGATAACAGTAATTTCATTATCAATTTTATCTGCATCTGAGAGGGTGTAATTCAAGTCTTGTACACGTTCACCATTGATGTAGATAGCACCGTTTTGGACATCTTCACGTGCTTGGCGTTTAGAAGGTGAAATCTTAGCATTGACGAGAAGTTCAACGATGTTCAGATTTTCATCTGCTGAGATCTCATAAGTTGGGACACCGTTAAGGGCAACTTTAAGGTCGCGTGCTGAGAGAGCTTTAAGATTACCAGCGAAGAGTTGTTCAGTGATGTGAACAGCTTGTTCGTAGGCTTCTTTACCGTGAACCAAAGTAACAACTTCGCGAGCCAAAACCTTTTGTGCTAAACGTTGGTGACGAGCTTGGTCAAATTCTTTACCGATTTCTTCGATTTCTTCAAGTGACAAGAAAGTGAAAATCTTCAAGAAGCGAACAGCATCATCATCCATAACGTTGAGCCAGAATTGGTACATTTCGTAAGGTGTTGTTTTAGTAGCATCAAGCCAGACAGCGTTACCTTCAGATTTACCGAATTTTTTACCAGTTGAATCTGTGATAAGTGGAACTGTAATGACGTGTCCAGATTTATCTGCTTTACGACGCAAGAGCTCAGTACCTGCTGTCATATTACCCCATTGGTCAGAACCACCAATTTGGAGGGTTACGCCGTACTTATCGTTGAGTTCATAGAAATCGTAACCTTGCATGATTTGGTAGGCAAACTCAGTGTAAGAGATACCTGTTTCAATACGTTTCTTAACAGATTCCTTACTCATCATGTAGTTAACTGTGAAGTATTTACCCACGTCACGCAAGAAATCGATGAAGCTGACTGAACCAAACCAATCGTAGTTGTTGACCATAACGGCTTTGTTGTCGCCATTTTCAAAATCAAGGAAACGAGAGAGCTGACCTTGGATTTTTTCAACCCAACCTTCAACGGTTTCTTTGGTTTGGAGGCTACGTTCAGCATCTTTAAATGATGGGTCACCAATCAAACCTGTTGCACCACCAACGAGGGCGTAAGGTTTGTGTCCAGCCAATTGAAGTCGGCGACTTGTAAGGATAGCTACAAGGTGTCCAAGGTGGAGACTGTCTGCTGTTGGGTCATAACCAGTGTAGTATGAGACTGGTCCCTCTTCAAAGGCTTTTACAAGGGCTTCTTCATCTGTGGTTTGAAAAATCAAGCCACGTGCTTTTAGTTCTTCAAAAATTGTCATGATATTCTCCAGTAAAGTATATTCTGCACCATTATACCAAAAGAAAGTAGTCCTATGCAAGCTTTGTCAAAGTTTGTTATAATAGGCTTTGAGGTATTTCTATGAATTTTGAAAAAATAATAAATTATTTTAGACGACTAGGGCAGGCTATTCGCACAAGGTTTGCTGGTTTTAGGTCTAAAAGAGGGGATAAATCTTTTAATGAAAGGAAAGCTACGACTGATTCTAAGTGGAATCGTAAGCAAGGGAGAAAGTCGCCTGAGGACCGGATGACACTCTTAGACATGGGTGATGTTTTCTTAAAAACCTTAAAGCTTTTGTCTGATTTCTTTTATGTGGTTATTATCGTCCTTACCTTGTTCGGTGCAGGAATTGGTTTGGGTTATTTGGGGAGTCAAATTGAGTCTGTTCCGTCGATTAAGGACAAAACCTTGTTGAATCAGATTAGTGAGGTTAGTTTGGTATCTTCGATGAGCTATTCCGATTCCAAGAAGATTGCGGATATTGACACTGACTTGTTGAGAACGCCTATTGAGAGTGATGCGATTTCTAACAATGTCAAAAATGCTATCATTGCGACTGAGGATGAAAATTTTAAGAAGCATAAGGGTGTTGTGCCAAAGGCAGTTTTTAGGGCTTTGGTATCATCAGTTTTGGGAGTTGGCTCTTCAAGTGGTGGTTCGACGCTAACGCAGCAGTTAATTAAGCAACAGGTAACAGGAGATGCACCAACCTTTAAACGAAAGGCGGCAGAGATTATCTATGCCTTACAATTGGAGCGTCGTGTTTCTAAAAATGAAATTTTAACTGATTATCTGAATGTTTCTCCTTTTGGACGTAATAACAAGGGGAAAAATATTGCTGGTATTGAGGAGGCTGCTCAAGGTATCTTTGGCGTATCTGCAGCGGATTTGACAGTTCCTCAGGCTGCCTATCTGGCAGGTTTACCACAGAGCCCAATTGTCTACTCACCTTATACAGCTGACGGTCAATTAAAAAACGCAGAGGATCTTTCTTATGGCTTGGCACGTCAACAAGATGTACTCTACAATCTTTATCGTGGCGGCTATCTAGATAAGTCGCAGTACGAAAGCTATAAGAGTTATGACATCACTAAAGATTTCAAGGCTGGTGAGAAGTCTGATGCCGTAAGTCATGACTATTTGTACTATTCTGTCATGTCTGAGGCTCAGGATGTCATGTATGATTACCTCGTTAAACGTGACAAGGTATCGAGTCAAGATTTGAAAAATGATAAGACAAAGGAAAGCTATCGTGAGAGAGCCCTTCAAGAGCTCCAAACCGGTGGCTACAGCGTTAAGACAACTATTGATAATGCAGTGTATAATGCGATGCAAGATGCTGCGAGTCAATATGGTGGCCTCCTCGACCAAGGAGGTAATAGTGGAGTTGAAGTCGGAAATGTGCTTATGGATAATGCGACTGGAGCAATTCTAGGATTTGTTGGTGGTCGTAGTTACGAAAATAATCAAAATAACCATGCCTTTGATACGGCACGCTCCCCAGGCTCATCTATTAAGCCTATTATTGCTTATGGAATTGCTATTGATCAAGGTTTGATGGGTAGCTCAAGTATCCTTTCTAACTACCCAACTAATTTTACGGGTGGAACGCCTATTCTCCATGATGGTGATAAGGGTACAGCTATGATGAACCTCCAAGAGGCACTCAATACCTCATGGAACATTCCAGCCTTTTGGACTTACCAAATGCTTCAACGTCATGATGTTGATGTTGAGGGTTACATGACCAAGATGGGTTATAAGATTGATAATTACAGTATCGAGAGTTTGCCTCTTGGTGGAGGAATTGAAACCACGGTTGCCCAACAGGTAAATGCCTATCAAATGCTTTCAAATGGTGGCGTCTATGAGAAGGGCTATATGATTGATAGTATTACCGACCGGACTGGCGAAGTTATCTATCAGCATAAATCTGAAGGGGTTCAAGTCTTTTCAAGAGCTACGGCTAGCATCATGGATAACCTGCTCAAGGAAGTTGTAGTTAAGGGAGCGACAACGCAATTTCATTCTGAATTGAAAAATGTCAATGGTGCAGCAGCCTCAGCGGACTGGATGGGTAAAACAGGAACGACAGATAACTTTGCGGATGCTTGGTTGATTGTGTCAACGCCTGGTATTACTCTTGGTGGTTGGGCTGGTTATGACAATAATACACCAACCAATTCTAAAACGGGTTACACCTATAATGCACAATATATGGCTCGTTTGACTTCCGCTATCTATAATGCCAATCCAGGTATTTTTAAAACTGGAGATAAGTTTAATATCGATTCAAGTGCCATTAAGGCAAGTGTGCTCAAATCAACAGGTCTTAAACCAGCAACAGTGTCTGTCAATGGTCGTAATGTTTCTGTAAGTGGTGAAATGGTTGATACTTACTGGGCTAAAAATGGACCTGGAGATACGACTTACAAGTTTGCTATTGGTGGAACCGACAGTGACTATCAAAAAGCCTGGTCTAGCATTCTTGGAGGGCATTAAGAATTGCCAAGAAAACTTGCAAAAAAGTAAAAAATTAGGTATAATATAGACAACTATTTGTCGTCTTACTTGGTTGAAATATTGTCCAATCAAGAGATACAGCAGTTAAATCAACGTTTTTTCGGTCAGATTTAGCTGCTATTTTTGTGCTTATTTTTAGGATTTTCAAGTGTTGTAATGCATATTTAAAGGTTCTAAAAATTCACAGATTAAGTTTTTCGCTTATCATTAATCAGCTAAGTGGACCTTGGTGTTTGATCACTTGTCAATAGGACAAGCAACTGAAAAAGGCAGAAGACAAATATTTAAAGTGCACGACTTGCAAAGCAAGTCTCGAATGTAGAAAAGGAGTAGAAGACTTGGCAGGACATGACGTTCAATACGGGAAACATCGTACCCGTCGTAGTTTTTCAAGAATCAAAGAAGTTCTTGATTTACCAAACTTGATTGAAATCCAAACGGATTCATTCAAAGAATTCTTGGATACTGGTCTTAAAGAGGTTTTTGAGGATGTACTTCCTATCTCAAACTTCACAGACACTATGGAATTGGAATTCGTTGGTTACGAATTGAAAGAGCCTAAGTATACACTTGAAGAAGCTCGTATCCACGATGCATCATACTCAGCACCTATCTTTGTGACTTTCCGTCTTATTAACAAAGAAACTGGTGAAATCAAAACTCAGGAAGTCTTCTTCGGAGATTTCCCTATTATGACTGAGATGGGTACTTTCATCATCAATGGTGGTGAACGTATTATCGTTTCTCAGTTGGTGCGCTCACCTGGTGTTTACTTTAACGATAAGGTTGATAAAAACGGTAAAGTGGGTTATGGATCAACAGTTATCCCTAACCGTGGGGCGTGGCTTGAGCTTGAAACAGATTCAAAAGACATCGCCTACACTCGTATCGACCGTACACGTAAGATTCCATTCACAACGCTTGTGCGTGCGCTTGGATTCTCAGGTGATGACGAAATTGTTGATATCTTTGGTGATAGCGAGTTGGTTCGTAACACCATTGAAAAAGATATCCACAAAAACCCAGCAGATTCACGTACTGATGAAGCGCTTAAAGAAATTTATGAACGTCTTCGTCCAGGTGAACCAAAAACTGCCGACAGCTCACGTAGCTTGCTTGTAGCTCGTTTCTTTGATCCACGTCGTTATGACTTGGCTGCTGTTGGTCGTTACAAAGTCAACAAAAAACTTAACATCAAGACACGTCTTTTGGGACAAACAATTGCTGAAAACTTGGTAGATCCTGAAACAGGTGAAATCCTTGTTGAAGCTGGTACTGAAATGACACGTGATGTGATTGATTCAATCGCAGAATACTTGGATGGTGATTTGAACAAATTTGTATACACACCAAACGATTATGCGGTGGTTACAGAACCTGTTGTTCTTCAAAAATTCAAGGTTGTTGCACCAAATGATCCAGATCGTGTGGTTACAATTGTTGGTAATGCCAACCCAGATGACAAAGTTCGTGCTTTGACAACAGCGGATATCTTGGCTGAAATGAGCTACTTCCTCAACCTTGCTGAAGGTATCGGTAAAGTAGACGATATCGACCACCTTGGTAACCGTCGTATCCGTGCCGTTGGTGAATTGCTTGCCAACCAATTCCGTATTGGTTTGGCTCGTATGGAACGTAACGTACGTGAGCGTATGTCAGTTCAAGATAATGAAGTCTTGACACCACAACAAATCATTAATATTCGCCCTGTAACTGCAGCTGTTAAAGAATTCTTTGGTTCTTCACAGTTGTCACAGTTCATGGACCAACACAACCCATTGTCAGAGTTATCACACAAACGTCGTTTGTCAGCCTTGGGACCTGGTGGTTTGACACGTGACCGTGCCGGATATGAAGTTCGTGACGTGCACTACACGCACTATGGTCGTATGTGTCCAATTGAAACACCTGAAGGACCTAACATCGGTTTGATCAATAACTTGTCTTCATACGGACACCTTAACAAGTATGGTTTCATTCAAACACCATATCGTAAGGTTGACCGTGCAACTGGTAAAGTAACCAACGAAGTAGTTTGGTTGACTGCCGATGAAGAAGATGAGTACACAGTTGCTCAGGCTAACTCTAAATTGAACGAAGATGGAACATTTGCAGAAGAAATCGTTATGGGTCGTCATCAAGGTAATAACCAAGAGTACCCATCACACCTTGTGGATTTCGTGGATGTTTCTCCTAAACAGGTAGTTGCCGTTGCGACAGCATGTATTCCTTTCTTGGAAAACGATGACTCTAACCGTGCCCTCA
>OGKJ01000153.1_pt1 | contig 25931 bp, 24 predicted proteins | sample 1572461 | NCBI WGS metagenome assembly OGKJ01 (sample SAMEA2582080, study PRJEB24529) | metagenome | biome: Human gut stool | place: China | collected 2011 | reverse complement strand
TAAAGGGCTGGTGCAAGACCCCGCCGCCCGGCTGGGGACCCTGATCGCCGGCGTACAGCCGGGGCAGAAGGTGCTGGATCTCTGCGCCGGGACCGGCTGTCTGGGCCTGGGCGTCCAGCGGTTCTGCCCGGCGGCAGAGGTGACGAGCCTGGAAAAAAGCCCGGCGGCGTTTGCGTATCTGACCCGGAATGCCCGCCTGCCCAATGGGCTGCATCTGACCCCGGTGCAGGGAGATCTGTTCACCTATTGGGAGACTCTGCCGGAAGGGGAGCTGGACCTCATCGTGTCCAACCCGCCCTACCTGACCGCGGCCGAGATGGGGCAGCTGCAGCCCGAAGTGGCGCAGGAACCGGCCATGGCGCTGGCAGCGGGGGAGGATGGCCTTGTATTTTACCGCGCCCTCGCGGAACACTACCAGAGAGCGCTCCGCCCCGGCGGTGCACTGGCGCTGGAGATCGGCTGGCAGCAGCGGGAAGCCGTCACGGCCCTGCTGGAAGCAAACGGCTGGGTCGGGATCGCCTGCCGGAAGGACTACGGCGGCAACGACCGGGCCATAACGGCGCGAAGAAGCGGTAAGTGAAGCTGCCTGCCGCAAGATGCGAGGTTTTGCGCCGACTTGCGGGTCAGCTTGAGCGGAAAAATAATCGGAAAAAGCAAACAACTTCCTGTTGTAATATTCTGGATTTGTGATATACTATTAGAGAAAGAATCGGAATGCCCCGCGCAGGCGGCGGAACGAGCCGCGCCGGGAGAGGACAGCAAAGGAGAACACTATGGCAGCAAAGAATCAGAACACGGTCGTCACCGCGACCCAGAAGACCGAGCCGGGTGCCAAGAAGGACGCGCTGGCGACCGCGCTGGCCCAGATCGAAAAGCAGTTCGGCAAGGGTGCCGTCATGAAGCTGGGCGACAATGCCGCCATGCAGGTGGAAGCCATCTCCACCGGCAGCCTGGGTCTGGATATGGCATTGGGCGTGGGCGGTGTGCCGCGCGGCCGCATCGTCGAGGTGTATGGCCCGGAATCCAGTGGTAAGACCACGCTGGCCCTGCACATTCTGGCCGAGGCCCAGAAGCAGGGCGGCGAGGTCGCCTTCATTGACGTCGAGCACGCGCTGGACCCCGTGTATGCCGAGGCACTGGGCGTGGACATCAACAACCTGCTGGTCAGCCAGCCGGACACCGGTGAGCAGGCCATGGAGATCTGCGAGGCGCTGGTCCGTTCCGGTGCCATCGACGCCATCGTCGTGGACTCGGTCGCCGCCATGGTCCCCCGCGCCGAGATCGAGGGCGAGATGGGAGACAGCCACGTCGGCCTGCAGGCCCGCCTGATGAGCCAGGCCATGCGCAAACTGACCAGTGTCATTGGCAAGACCAACACGGTCTGCGTCTTCATCAACCAGCTGCGTGAGAAGGTCGGCGTTGTCTACGGCAACCCCGAAGTCACCACCGGCGGCCGTGCGCTGAAGTATTATTCCTCGGTGCGCATCGACATCCGCCGTGTGGAGGGCCTGAAGGACTCCTCCGGCCAGTTCATCGGCAACCACACCCGCGCCAAGATCGTGAAGAACAAGGTGGCACCTCCGTTCCGTGAGGCCGAGTTCGACATCATGTTCGGCGAGGGCATTTCCAAGATGAGCGAGCTCATTGATCTGGGCGTCAAGCTGGGCATCGTCCAGAAGAGCGGTGCATGGTTCAACTACGGCGATATCCGCCTGGGTCAGGGCCGCGACAACGCCAAGCAGTTCCTGCGGGACAACCCGGATCTGGCCAACGACATCGAGGGCCAGATCCGCGCCAATGCCGACAAGCTCTATGCCACCCGCCGCACCGCAAAGGCAGCCGCCGCTGCACCGGACGCCGGCAGCAAGGCCGAGTCCGCCCCGGCCAAGGAGCCGGTGGTCAAGGCGCCCGCCCGCAGCAGCGAGAGCGAACTGGACATCATGGTGGAAGAGTAAATGGCATGGTACCGTGGAGCCCGCCGCCCGCTGGACGAGGCGGAAAAATCCACCGATGCGGCCAAGGCCCGTGCCCGCGCGATGGAGCTGCTGGCTGGGCAGGAGCTGTCCTCCGGCGGCCTCTACGAGCGGCTGAACCGCCGCTTTGCCGGGCAGACGGCTGCCGCCGTGGTGGCTGAGATGGTGGAGCGGGAGTATGTCAACGATGCGCGCTATGCCGAGACCCGCGCCCATGGCCTGCTGGCGGCGAAAAAAAGCCGCCGCGCTGCCGCACAGAACCTGCGGCAGAAGGGCCTGAGCGCCCCGCAGATCGAACAGGCGCTGGACACGGTCTATGCCGCCGACGAGACCGGGGAAGACCCGGAGCTGGAAGCCGCCGCCGCGCTGGTGGCCAGCCGCTACCGCAAAAAACTGGAAGCCGGACACCGCGACCTCGTGGTGGCCGCTCTGATGCGCCGGGGCTTTGCCTACCCGGTCATCCGGGACGCGATCCAGCGCGTGGAACAGGAATAACGGCTTGTTTGCACGGCCGCTTTGTCTCGCACACAGTGCCGGAACGGCCGTTCGGACGAACACCGGAACCGTAAAAAAGAAAGAGAGTAGCATCCCCTTATGAAAATTGCATGTATTTCCCTTGGCTGCCCGAAGAACCAGGTCGATCTGGACGGCATGGTCCACATTCTGCTGTCTGCCGGGCACGAGACCGTGGCCGAGCTGGGCGAGGCCGACGTCATTCTGGTCAACACCTGCGGCTTCATCGAGAGCGCCAAGACCGAGGCCATCGAGAACATCCTCGAAGCCTGCTCTTACAAGCAGCAGAACCCCGATCTGAAGGTCATCGTCACCGGCTGCCTGGCCGAGCGCTACCGCAGCCAGATCGAGGAGGAAATCCCCGAAGTGGACGCCGTGGTCGGCTGCGCCTCCAACAAAGCCATTGACTCCATCGTGGCCCGCCTGTTCAACGGCGAGGACCACCTCGAAAGCTACGGCCTGAAGAAGGATTTCCCGCTGGGCGGCAAGCGTGTCATCGGCACCCCCGCCCACTATGCGTACTTAAAGATCGCCGAAGGCTGCAACAACCGCTGCCACTACTGCGCCATCCCCGGCATCCGCGGCCCGCTGCGCAGCCGCGACATGGCCGACTGTGTGGCCGAGGCCCGCTGGCTGGCCGGTGAGGGCGTCAAGGAGCTTATCATCGTGGCGCAGGACCCCACCGCCTATGGCGAGGACTGGGGCAAGCCGGGCAGCATCTGCGAGCTGCTGGATCAGCTGAACAAGGTCCAGGGCATCGAGTGGATCCGCATCATGTACGCCTACCCGGAGCGGATCACCGATGCGTTCATTGCCGCCATGAAGCGGAACGAGAAGGTCCTGCCGTACCTCGACCTGCCCATCCAGCACTGCAACGATGTCATCCTCAAGAACATGAACCGCCGCTCCAACCGTGCGGAGCTGCTGGACGTCATCGGCAAGCTGCGCCGCGAGATCCCCGGCATCACCCTGCGCACCACCCTGATCGCAGGCTTCCCCGGCGAGACCGAGGAGCAGTTCGAAGACCTGTGCAACTTCGTCAAGGAAGTGCAGTTCGACCGTCTGGGCTGCTTTGCCTACTCGGCTGAGGAGAACACCGTGGCCGCCCGCATGGACGGCCAGATCGAGCAGGAGGTCAAGGAGAAGCGCGCCGAGCTGGTGATGCAGATCCAGACCGGCATCATGGCCCAGAAGCAGGCGGCCAAGGTGGGCCAGACCGTCCGCGTCATCTGCGACGGCATCGACGACGAGAGCGGCCTGTACCTCTGCCGCACCGCAGCCGACGCCCCCGAAGTGGACGGCAACGTCTGCGTTTCCAGCGAAGAGCCGCTGTATCCCGGCGCGTTCTATGACATCCTGGTAGACGACAGCGACCTTTACGATTTGTATGGTACTGTCGAAAAATAACAAATTGGAGGGTAAAACGTATGAATCTGCCCAATAAACTGACCCTGTGCCGCATCATTCTGGTGCCCGTCTTCATGATCTTCGTCTCGCTGACCGAGTTTGGCACCGAGACCTTCAACGCCACATGGTATCTGGTGGCAGGCATCGTCTTTGCCGCTGCCAGCTTCACCGATTATCTGGACGGCCATCTGGCCCGCAAGTGGCACATGGTCACCGACTTCGGCAAGTTTGCCGACCCGCTGGCCGACAAGCTGCTGACCACGGTGGCCCTCATCTACATGATGCGGGACGGCGTGTGCAGCCCCGTGGTGCTCTGCATCATCCTGGCCCGCGAGTTCGCGGTGTCCGGCCTGCGGATGGTCGCCGCCGGTGCGAAGGACGGCAAGGTCATCGCGGCCAATATGTGGGGCAAGGTGAAGACGGTGCTGCAGATGCTGACCATCATCTTCTACTTCTTCGGCATCTCGCTGACCTATGGCAATACCGTCCTCGGCAATCTGAACGTCTGGCTCATCTCCTACTGGCTGTGCTGGCTGGTGGCAGCGGCCACCGCCATCTCCGGCATCAAGTATCTGTGGGACAACCGCAGCTTCATCAACACGGCAAAATGATCCATTCTGGAATAAAATGAAACAAAATTCGCTTTTGGATCAGCTTCGGCGGGTGTTGTCCATCCTGCTGAACCTGGCCGTGGTGCGGATGGAGCCCATCGCCATCCGGATGAGCTGGGAAGCGGTGGGCGAGCAGTCCCTGACCTTCTACACCGAAAACTCCAACCTCTTCTCGGCGGCGGTCTGCCTGCTGGTGGCAGTCTGCCAGCTGTGGGCGCTGCTGTCCGGCCGTGCGCTGCCCCGCTGGGTCAAGCGGCTGAAGTTCATTGCGGCCTGCTGCCTGACCCTGACCTTCCTGACGGTGGTCTTTGTGCTGGCACCCTGCTACCCCGATGAGGGCGGTGTGGTGTTCCTGCTGACGGAAAGCTCCATGCTGTACCACCACCTGCTGAACCCGGTCCTCGTTTTTGTCTCCTTCGTCTTTCTGGAACGGGAGCCGCGGCTCCCGGCCCGGAACATCCCGCTGGCGCTGGTGCCGACGGCGATCTACGGAAGCATCGCTCTGTGGGCCAACTACCAGCGTCTGTGGACGGGGCCTTACCCCTTTTTGCTGGTGTATGAACAGACGCCCCGGCAAACGGTGCTGTGGTGCGCGGGCATCCTGGCCGGGAACCTGATCTGCGCAGCGCTGGTCTGGTGGCTGGGGGGCAACAGCCGGAAACGCCGATAAACTGCAACCAAAAGAGCCTGTTTTCTGACGGCAGCTTCCGCCGGAAAACAGGCTCTTTTTGCGTGAAGCAGGGGGGAACGGATCAGTCCGCTTTCTTATATTCTGCCTTCATGGCAGAATAGCCGATGAGGACGGTCCACACATAGGCGCAGGTCTTGGGAATCATCAGCAGGCCGATGACCGGGATCACATCGCCCCACAGCACCACCGGGATATAGAAGCCGAAGCTCAGCACGATGGTGAGCCACATCCAGCGGAACGCAGTGTCGTGGTGCTCCTTGGCGCTGCGGTAGAACAGCACGATGACCAGCAGGCCCAGCAGCGCGAAGGGGAGGTTGCGGTAGATGCCCCAGGACAGGGGAGAATGGTTGGTGAGCCACTGGTTCTGGGGCATCATGCAGAGGATCACACGGGCGGCCGACAGAGCGTAGACGGCCCAGGTCACGGCCTTCTGGCCCTGGATGTGGTAGCGCTGACGCCAGACGTAGTACAGCAGCACATAGAATACCGTCATGGTGACCGAGGTGATCCACTTGCCCAGACCCAGCTGGAAAGCGTAGCTGTCAAGACCGGTGGTGCACAGAGCCAGTGCGCGGGGCACCAGATGGAAGGAATCACCGGCACCCAGCACCACAGCCATCCAGCCAAACAGCTGGAACTGGGCGGAGCCTTTGCTGTTCTGGATCATGCGGATGCCCACGGAAAGGACGGTGAGTAGGTAAAAAATGTCAAAAAGCGTTTCAAAGATCGCACGCATCGTAAAAATCTCCTTTGTTGTCTGAAATGGGTGGAATGCAGCAGGGTTCCTGCCTGAGGGTGCGGAACCTCACCTCCTTAATTGAACAACGTTCACTTTGACGGATAAAAAATCCCCACGAAACCGTGGGAAATTTTTTAATAGATGGCCCGCCGGACGATCTCCAGCACCATGGACGGGTCGAAATCCTGCTGCACCAGCGCGGAAAGCATCTGGGAAAACAGGACCCCGGCAAACCGTTCGGCGGTGAACTGGTCGTTGAAGGCGTCCGGCCGGACGTTGGGGTCCTGCTGCAGGACGAGACACAGCTGCCGCAGGATGTGCTGCCACGCCTGCTGCATCTGCTGTTTTCCATCCGCCGTGCCCTGGTGCATAAAGCCAAGGGAGTGATGGGTGAAAAAGCCGGGATACTGGGCGCAGCCGTATTCCAGCTGCCGATACATCCAGCGGACACAGGCCAGCGTGTCCCGGAAGACGGCTTCGTCCTCCGGGCGGTGGAAGATATCGTTCCAGATGCTTTCCACCGTGGCGCTCACCAGCTCGGTCTTGGATGCAAAGTAGTTGTAGATGCAGCCCACCGACACACCGCAGGCCGCAGCCACGGCGCGGATGTTGACCGCTGCCCATCCATTTTGCTGGATGAGGGCACGACTGGCTTTTAAGATATCCTCTTTGGAGGTTGCGGTAAGATTCATGCGATCACCTCAAAATGAACTGCGTTCATTATAGGCAAGACACAACGTTCTGTCAAGGGAAAAAGCAAAAAAGTTTTTGGAAATTTTTGCACGGTGCAAAAAAGGCTGCCCCGCGGGAAGACCCATGGGACAGCCTTGGAAAGAACGCTGGTCGTTACAGCAGCGGGATGCCGGCCTTGGCGCAGGCTTCGTGTGTGGCCTGATCCCAGACGCTGGCCTGGACCTCGCCGATGTGGGCACTGCCCAGCAGCAGCATGCACAGGCGGCTCTGGCCGATGCCGCCGCCGATGGTGTAAGGCAGCTCGCCGGACAGAACGGCCTTGTGGAACGGCAGGGCGCGGCGGTCATCGCAGCCCGCCATGGTCAGTTGCCGGTCCATGCTTTCGGGGCTGACGCGGATGCCCATGCTGCTCAGCTCATAGCTGCACTGCAGCGGCTCGTTCCAGAACAGCAGGTCGCCGTTCAGGTCCCAGTCGTCGTAGTCGGGCGCACGGCCATCGTGGGGCTTGCCGCTCTTCAGCGGGGCACCGATCTTCATCAGGAAGGTGGTGCCGTTCTCCTTGACGAAGGCGTTCTCACGCTCCTTCGGGGTCAGGTCAGGGTACAGGTCTTCCAGTTCCTGGGTGGTGATAAAGGTCACGTTCGGGGTGTGCAGGGGCAGGTCCTGCAGCTGGGGGAACATGGCGTGGAGGTTCATCTCGGTGGCGCAGACCGCCGACACGATGGAGCGCACGACATTTTTCAGATAGGCTTCGTTGCGGTCCTCTTCACGGATGACCTTCTCCCAGTCCCACTGGTCCACGTAGACGGAGTGGAGGTTGTCCAGCTCCTCATCGCGGCGGATGGCGTTCATGTCGCAGTACAGGCCCTTGCCCACCCGGAAGCCGTAGTCCTTCAGGGCTTTGCGCTTCCACTTGGCCAGCGACTGCACCACTTGCGCCTCAGTGCCGCTGTCCTTGATGTCGAAGGTGACCTTCCGCTCGACGCCGTTCAGGTCATCGTTCAGGCCGGTGGAGGCCTCCAGGAACAGCGGTGCGGACACACGGTAGAGATTCAGCGTGGCGCAAAGCGTGTCTGCGAACAGCCGCTTCACGGTGCCGATGGCGCGCTGGGTGTCGTACAGATTCAGCGCAGGCGTGTAGTTTGTCGGGATGATCGTTTTACTCATGGCAGTTTACCCCTCTCTTGCGCTCCAGACCGGCCGAATTGCCGGAGCCGGAGACGCTTCCCTTTAATATAGTAAATTATGGCACAAGTTGAGGGAGATGTAAAGGGGAATGCCGAAAAAGCTGCGCTCAGGCGGGCAGGGTGCGCAGAATGAACCGCGGCCCCTCCTTGCCCACCGTCCCGGTGGGGACGAAGCCGACCTTGCGGAGAACCGCCTGGGAGGCCGCATTGGCGGGTTCGGTCTCAGCCTCCACAGCGGCCACACCGGGCTGGGCCAGCGCCCAGCGGCAGGCGGCGCGGACGGCCTCGGTGGCATAGCCCTGGCCCTGAAATTCGGGTGAGATGCCGTAGCCGATCTCCGGCTGGCCGTTTTTGGGCAGACCCTTGAAGCAGAGGTCACCGACAAAGTCGCCGGAATCGTTCTGGTAAAGACCCCAGGCCGTGTACCAGATCCACTGCTCCGGGTGCCGGAGGGAGAGGGTCAGCATTTCGGTATAGGGGCCGACCAGCTCCGGGTCGGTGGTGCGGGCGAGCAGGGCGCACATCCCATCCGGCTGCAGCGGGATGAGAAAAAGACGTTCGGTCAAAAGCTGCATGGAGGACCTCCGTAAAATGATTGACAAATCATAAAAAAAACTCTATAATAAAGATGCAAAAGGCGCTGTCCGGCAAAACGGCTAGCTCCTTACTGACACGTCAAAGAGAAAATGACCGTGCGTTGGGGAACGTTGGGCGGTCATTTTTTCTTTTTGTCGTTTTTATCTTTTCGCGATTCCAGCATCCGAAATGTGATATCGAATGTTACATGTACCGTGGTGACGATCAAGGTCAGCAAACTGACAAAGAATGCCATCAGCGTGAGAATCTCGACAATCGTCATAGAACGATCCCTCCCTTCGCCGAAAGCGTCGGGAGGTAACTCCAAAAAGTGCCCTCCCGACACTTGCTTCACTCAATGAGTCAAGGACGAATCGGTATGGGCTAGCCGCCTGCGTTTTTGGGACAGCGCCTTAAGGAATCTGGAATACCCAGATACAACATTAAAATACCATAAAATTCGACGCTCCGCAAGATAAAATCAAGATTTGCCGCCTTGACTTTCGTAGGCTGGACAGATATAATAAACCTGTATCAGAACAAATGCGTTGATCCGGGCAGAGTAGCGCAGGGAGCGTCTGCACAGAGAGAACGGGCCGTTGGCTGGGAGCCTGTTTGCAGAAGACTGTGGGAAGTGCGCCCGGAGAGCACACTGCGGGAAGGACAGTATCGCAGTGCGGCCGCCGCCGTTATCGGCTTTGAGCGACAAACAGAAGTGGAACCGCGATTTGGAATGAGAACCGCCTTCGTTGCTGTACCAGGGTACAGCGAGGAGGGCTTTTTTGTTTTTGCGGCTTCTGTTTGCCACACAAAAGGAGAGGTTTTTATGCAGATTTTCAACACCCTGACCCGCCAGAAGGAAGAGTTCGTGCCGCAGGTGCCCGGCGAGTACCGCATCTACGTCTGCGGCCCGACCGTTTACAACTATATCCACATCGGCAACGCCCGCCCGCTGATCGTGTTCGACACCCTGCGCCGCTATCTGGAATACCGCGGCAACAAGGTCATCTATGTGTCCAACATCACCGACATCGACGATAAGCTCATCAAGAAGGGCCAGGAAGAGGGCACCTCCATGAAGGAAGTCGCCCAGCGCTTTGAGGCCGAGTACCTCAAGGATGCCGCCGGTCTGAACTGTAAAAAGCCCACCGTCCAGCCCCGCGCCACCGAGCACATCCAGCAGATTTTGGACATCGTCAAGGACCTGGTCGACTCCGGCCACGCCTATGTGGCCAAGAACGGCGACGTCTACTTCCGCGTCAAGAGCGACCCGGAGTACGGCAAACTCAGCCACCTCAAGCTGGACGATCTGGAGAGCGGCAACCGCGAGCTGCGCAGCCAGATGGAGGATGACCTGAAGGAAGACCCCGCCGACTTCGCTGTCTGGAAGGCTGCCAAGCCCGGCGAGCCTGCCTGGGAAAGCCCCTATGGCATGGGCCGCCCCGGCTGGCACATCGAGTGCAGCGCCATGAGCCGCACCCATCTGGGCAAGACCATCGACCTGCACTGCGGCGGGCAGGACCTCATCTTCCCCCACCACGAGAACGAGATCGCCCAGAGCGAGTGCGCCAACGGCTGTGCGTTCGCCCGCTACTGGATGCACAACGGCTTCATCAATGTGGACAATCAGAAGATGTCCAAGAGCCTGCACAACTTCTTCACCGTCCGCGATGTGGCCAACCTCTACGGCTATGAGCCCATCCGCTACTTCATGCTGACCGCAGGCTACCGGATGCCGCTGAACTACACCGTAGACCTCATCGAGAGCTGCAAGAACAGCCTGGAGCGCCTGTACACCTGCCGCGAGAACCTCGATTTTGCCCTGAGCAAGAGCGAATTCGGCACCGACGAGAGCCTGAAGGCCAAGGCCGATGAGGCCCGCACCAAGTTCTGCAAGGCGATGGACGACGACCTGAACACCCCCGATGCGCTGGCTGCGGTGTTCGATCTGGTCAAGGAGATCAACACTCTGTCCGCTTCTTCCAGCAAAGAAGCGCTCGAAGCCGCCGCCAAGGCGTTCGACGAGATCACCGACGTGCTGGGCCTGATGTACAACCGCAAGAAGGATGAGGTGCCCGCCGAAGTGACCGAGCTGGTCGAAAAGCGCGCTGCGGCCAAGAAAGCCAAAGACTGGGCCACCGCCGATGCCATCCGCGCCCAGCTGACCGAGATGGGATGGGCCGTCAAGGATACCGCCCAGGGCCCCCAGCTGAGCAAGCTGTAAAGAGCGGAAGAAACTGCCGTGCGTCTGCGCGGCAGTTTTTATATCAAAATTTTGAGTTACTTGAATCCCGTTATTGACCCAAAGGGCAGGATGCGGTAAAATAAAGTTGGCCCAAAGCAATTTTTGGCCCAGCGGGAAGTTTCCCGCCGCACGACCGCAACCTTTGAAATGCAAACAGGAGGTCTGCTCTATGAAGACCAAAAGGATGATCTCGCTGCTGCTCGCCGTCCTTCTGACGCTGAGCGTGGCCGTTACCCCGGCGTTTGCAGCGTCGGCGGGGGATCTGCTGCCCGCCGCAGAAAGTGCAGATGTCGAGGAAAGCAATGATGTCGTCTCCATCCGCCTGACCACTTCGGGTGAGTTGGTTTATGGTTCGCCGTTCACCCTCAGCGTCGTGACCAAACCCGCCGACACCCAGTATATCGGCGTGGTCATCGGCACCAAGGGCGAGGCAAAGGGCTATGTGACGCTGGTCCTCTCGGACAAGATCCGCACCCTGCTCAAGATGATCCCGCTGCCGCGCAAGATGTCCGCTACGCCGGATCAGCAGGAAGAGTTCAACCTCTACGCCTACATCAAGCAGCTCATTGACGGCAACGACGTGAGTGTACTGCTGCGGGTGGCCGACGAGGTCGTTTCGGTGATGGATGTGCTGCAATTCTATATGCCCACCATCAAGGACGTTTCCACTGGCCTGAAGCTGGCGCTGGCACTCATCCGAAAATTCCTGCCGGATGGCGCCTTCAGCCGCATCTACGTGGATGAACAGCCGACCGAGTCCGGCAACTATGTGGCCGGTGCAGTGGCGCTGGAATCCGGCGACGTGAACACCGCCGGTGTGGCCATGTTCCGCATCAAGCCGAAGACGGAAGGCGTCCGCACCTACTGGACGCAGGAAGTGCCCGACACGATGACCGTGGAGGAAGCACAGAACTACGACCTGAGCGCTGTGCTGGAAGTGGACGGCCAGCCCGTTCCGGAGGGCAAGATCAGCTACACCTATAAAAAGGGCGGCTGGTTCGGCAGCAAGTCCGACACCCTGCCCACCCAGCCGGGCGAGTATGTCCAGACCGCGACCGTGGGCGGCAACTACTCCTGCGAGAAGATCACCCGCACCATCATCATCCAGTAAAACGATCAGACGATGAGAAGACCCCTGCCGTGCAGCTGCACGGCAGGGGTCTTTTGTATCAGGAACAGTGGAGATCAGATGCCCCGGAACCGCCAGCCCCAGCCCCAGCCGCCGCAGCAGCAGTTGCAGAGGAGGTTCAGCAGGATCATGCTCCAGCACCAGCGCATCAGGCCGCCCGGCTGGGCATAGGTCGTCTGGGTGCGGTAGGTGCGGCCGGAGCTTTGCAGATTGCGCAGATGCACCTGGTATTCGGTGTTGCCCGGCTCCATCTGGGCGGCGCGGCGGGCGTCTTGCAGGGCGTCGATGCTGTTGCCCAGGCCCTGGTTCGCCAGCGACGAAGAGATAATACCACCGGGCGGTGCGGTTCGCGATGCCGTCCAGCACACGGCGGGCCTCGGCGTAGCGGCGGTTCACGATGAAGTTGCGCGCCGCCTGCAGTTCGGGCGTGTCCGCGCTGCTGAAGCCCGGCCCGCTCTGCTGCTGGTAGCCGCCGAACCCAAACCCAAAACCGAACGGGTCGAACCCGAAGTCCCAGTCGCCACCCTGCTGGCTGTAGCCCTGCTGGCCATAGCCCTGCTGATAGCCGCCGCTGTAGAAGCCGCCATAGCTCTGCTGCTGGCCGTAGGGGTTGCCGTAGCCGCCGTTCTGGGGGCCGGTCTCCCCCTTGGTGATGGCGTCATAGGCCGCCTGCACTTCCTTGAAGTGCTCTTCGGCCGTGGGGTCGTTGGGGTTCAGGTCGGGGTGCCAGCGCTTGCACTTGGCACGATAGGCTTTTTTGATTTCTTCCTCGCTGGCTCCGCGCTGGATGCCCAGCACCTCATAGGGGTCTTTCATGGATCAACTTCCTCACGTCTCTACGAACTTGCGCGGCCTTGCTGCCGCACGAACAAAATTAAGTGTACAGGACAACGCCTGAAAAATCAAGAGAAACCGCCTCATTCGGCGGTTCTGGGGGGATTTTTTGCATGTTTGCAGTTGTATTTGAGCCAGACGCCGGAGTAGAGGATGTTCCGCAGCAGGTCCACATCCTCCACACAGGGCAGGCGCTCAAAGCTGCAGGCACAGTTGGCGAGCAGCAGCTCGAAGATCTCCCGCATCTCTTCTTCATAGCCGGGCAGCTGGTGCAGGCTGCGCAGCGGGTTGTAGGCTCCCTTTTTCAGGTCGCGGTCCAGGTCGTCGTAGGCATCCAGCAGGTAGATGTATTTGCCCAGATGAAAGCCGATGCTGCGCAGCTCCGGGGACCAGTGGTCCTGCTTGTAGTCGAACAATTCCGCCATCAGGTCGCCAAAGCAGCCGGACACGGCGTCCAGATCTTCGCTGCCCTCGGCCTCGTACTGCGCCAGCCGGTCCAGACAGGCGCGGATGGCGCTGCACTGCCGTGGCCAGCGTTCGGCGGCTGCCGCAGTGGGGGCGGCGAGCAGCGCCTCGAACCCCAGCCCCAGCAGGCTGCGGTCATCGTTCCACTTGTCCTGTGCGTTGTAGTAGTGGAGCGCAACGCTCAGGTCGGCGCAGTAATCGGTTGGCCCGCTGGAACGCCAGCCCACCTTCCGGATGGGGTGGATGGGGCAGTGGTCTGCGCCGGTGTGCAGCGCGGTCTCGCCATCGTACAGGCTGGAGAGCAGCAGATCCAAAAAGGTCAGGTCATAGCTCAGGGTCAGCCGCCCGCGCAGGCCGTGCAGCGCACCGATGCGGCGGCAGAGCCCGCAGTAGGCTGAGCGGTACCGCGCCTGCGCTTCCGGCGAAAGCGCAGCCTGATTCGGGATCACATATCCGAACATGGCTCAGCTCTTCTTGATGAACTGGGTGCCGCAGCGGGGGCAGGAGATCTGGATGCGGCCGCGCCCGCGGGGCACACGGAGCTTCTGGCGGCACTGGGGGCAGCGGTAATAGTGGTAGACCTTGCGGTTGGCCCACTGCTCTTTCAGACCCCGGAACTTGTTGTCCACCCGGTCTTTGAGGGTGTAGAACTTGTAATTCTCTTCGGTCCGCTTCGAGATGTTGCGGCTGAAGGTGCGGTAATAGCAGAAGCCCAGCAGCACCACACCCAGCCAGGTGAACAGGCTGATGCGGCTGACGATGGCGATGAGCAGCAGAACCAGAGAGGCAATGCTCAGAAACTGGTTCAGGCCGTCGGTGCCGTAGCGGCCGATCATAAAGCGGCGAAGTTTTTCTCTCATAATCGTACAGTCCTTTGTCCTCAAACTCTTCAAAAGGGGACGGCCGAAGCCGTCCCATAAACTCTTTACATCCATAGAATATCAGCCAAACATGATAAAACTTTGAACGGAGTGCAAATCTATCATGAAAGGACGGGATTTAAGAACGCTTGCGCACCGTGAGCACGGCTTCGGTGTCCAGCGCGCCCTCCATTTTGCAGTGGAGCACGGCGCGGCCTGCCCGGCCGGTGGTGGCAAGGTAGGTGCCCGCCATGCCGCCCCGCAGCGGCACGACGCTGGGGCCGAGGATCCTGACCGGGCCTTCCACGCTCAGCTGAACAGCCTCGCCGCAGTAGGGCAGGAAGTTGCCGTTCTGGTCGATGGCCCGCAGGCTGACGGCAGCGCAGTCCCAGGTGGGGCCGTCCGTCAGCAGGGGATTGTAGACCGTGCACTCCAGCCGGACGCTCTGCACTGGCTCCCGCACCACGGTGCGGACGGTGCGCCCATGCCACACGGCCTCGAACCGGTAGACGCTGGAGGGCGAGCCGAGGACGCCGATGTACTTGTAGTACATCCGGAGCAGGTCATTCCAGCTCAGCCGCAGCGAGAGCAGCCGCGCCCGGCTCAGGGGCGAAAGGCTCAGCGCGTCCCGGCGCATCTCGTTGAGGATGGCGGCCACCTGCGGCGCGACCACGGGGTCCAGCCCCTCATACTTTTCGAGCAGGGAGCCGACGAAATCCTGCACCTCGATGGGCGGATGGGGCAGCGCCGCGAACCGGCCCCGGCGGTCCGGGCTGAACTCGGCAATGAAATCGTTGCCGCGGTAGAGCCGGACGCTCTCGGCGTTGGTGAACACCCAGCAGGCCCCGGCAAACCCGCCGGGGTGGTCGCCCAGCGCCATGCTGGACGAAACTTCCAGCACGATGTCGGAGGGGGAGCGGGGCGTCTTCTGGCTGGCATAGACGGCGGCGGAGAGCTTCGGGTTCCGGAACGAGTCGAGCACACCGTGGTAGCAGATGCGGTCGCCGCTGCCGAACTCCCGGTGGGTGTTGTAATCGGCCATGCACCAGCCAAAGCTGCCCGCCACGCCCGGCTGGGCGATGGCATCGTTCAGGACGGCCGCGTGGTGGAGGGCCTGGGCTAGCCGGTGCGGCTCGTCGTCAAAGGTCTTGGCCGGGAACTGCTGGCCCCCGAACTCGCTGATGAGGTAGCCCTTGCGCAGGTCGGGCGTGACGGCGGAGCGGTTCTCGCAGCCAGCCCCCCGCCCGGTGTAGGAGTAATCGTTGTAGGCGTAGACGTCTTCCAGCAATTGGTCTTTGCGGCGGATGTGGGCACCGCCGGTGGGGCGGGTGGGGTCCAGCCGCCGGACGGCCTCATTGGTGCGCTTGTAGAACGCTTCATCGTCGGGGCTGCCGTTGACCCGTACGCCCCACAGAAAGACGCTGGGATGGTTGCGGCACTGGCAGACCATCTCGCGGCAGTTCTGCAATGCCTGCGCCTGCCAGCTCTCGTCGCCGATGTGCTGCCAGCCCGGCATCTCCACAAAGACCAGAAGCCCCAGCTCGTCGCAGGCGTCGAGGAAGGCTTGGCTCTGGGGGTAGTGGCTGGTGCGGACTGCGTTGCAGCCCAGCTGCTTTTTCAGAATCTGGGCATCCAGCTGCTGGATGCTGTCCGGCATGGCGTAGCCCTGATAAGGGTAGCTCTGGTGGCGGTTCAGGCCGCGCAGCTCCACCCGCTGGCCGTTGAGGTACAGCCCGCCCGCCACGAACTGGAGGGTCCGGAAGCCGAACCGGGTGGATTTTTCGTCCAGCACCCGGTCGGGCAGGCCGCTGGTGCCGGGGCGGATGAGCCGCACGGTGAGGGTGTACAGGAAGGGGTGTCCGATGCTCCATGGGTGGACGCCGTTCAGGGTGCCCACGATGGGCAGCGACAGCTCGCCGCTGTAGAGCGCCCGGCTCCCGGCGGGGCTGCGGATCTCGGCCTGCAAGGTGCAGCCGACCGTCTCGCCCACGGTGGAGGTGTAGATGCGGAAATCGCCCTCGGCCTGCGCCTCGATGAAGATGTCCCGCAGGTAGGCAGGCTCCTTCACGTCCAGTGAGACGGCGCGGTAGATGCCGCCGTAGGTCAGGAAATCGATCTGCCCGCCGAAGGGCGGGATGTTCAGGTCTTCCCGGCTGTCGCACCGGACGGCCACGACGTTCTGCTCCCCCAGGCGGAGGGATTCGGTCAGGTCCACGGTAAAGGCCGTGTAGCCGCAGCCATGGTGAAACACCCGGCGGCCGTTGCAGAAGACGGTGGCGTCGTGCGCCACGGCCTCAAAGGTCAGCAGGACCGTGCGGCCCTGCCACTCTTTGGGTGCAAAAAACTCCCGCCGGTAGCCGCAGAGCCGCTGGTAATCGTTCTCATTGCAGTAATTGTAGGGCAGCGTCCTGACCGTGTGCGGGATGCGCACCGGGGTCAGGGGCAGATCCGGACATTCCGGCCGCACGATGGCGGGGTCGAATACCGGGGTGAAGGTCCAGCCGTCGTTCCAATCGTAGTGTTCCATAGCCTGCTCTCCGTCATGGTAAAAAATACTTATCTTCATGTTACCACAAAGTTATGAACGAAAAAAGGATGCAGGCGCTGTTTCTGCGGGATTTCTCACTTTTTCTGGAACAAAAGCGGCGGATGGCAGCAGAAAAGCCCGGCCGGGCAGTGCCGGTCAGGCTTTTCGGGCGTGGCTGCTTAGCGGATGAAATTCGTCATGGGGCGGCGGGGATTCTCCGGGTGCCGGATGCCGGCGGCCTTGCCGGCCTCGATGCACTGGAGCAGCCAGGCCATGTTCCGGCCCAGTTCCCGCATCACGGCGCAGCCCTCTTCGTCCTGCAGGACCTGAGCGGGGTTGGAGCCGTGGACCATGGCCCAATAGGAGCCGTTGACCAGCGGCATGTGGAAGAACTCCGGGTACTTGACCAGCTGGTCCAGCGTGGTGGTGGTGCCGCCGCGGCGGGCCGAACAGCAGATGGCGGCGGGCTTGTAGGCCAGATACTTGCCGCCTGCGTAGCTCAGGCGGTCCATAAAGCTGGCCATGTTGCCGGAGGCCGAGGCATAGTGCACCGGGCTGCCGAAGACGAAGGCGTCGGCGGTCCGGGCTTTTTCGATGGCCTCGTTGACTACGCCGCCAAAGACACAGCCGCTGCCTGCAGCGCAGCCGCCGCAGCCGATGCAGCCGCCGACGGGCCGGGTGCCGACGTTGAAGATCTCGGTCTCGATGTGGGCGCGGTTCAGCTCCTCCGCGATGAGGGACAGAGCGGTGTAGGTGCAGCCTTTTTCGTGGGGGCTGCCGTTGATGAGCAGGACTTTCATACGTTGAATCTCTCCTTTTGACCATGCGCCCCGGAACAGGGGGCGCTCTGCCCTGATTTTAGCACACTTGCGGCCGCAGTGCAACGCGGGCCTTGACAAAGTACGGTGTCTTGACAATAATATAAAGATACATAAAACGGAATGCAAAAGGAGGCAACCACATGCGAGTCATTGCAGGAGACGCACGGGGCAGACGGCTGGAGGCCCTGCCCGGCACCGATATCACCCGCCCCACCCTCGACCAGGTCAAGGAGGCGATGTTCAGCATCGTTCAGTTCGACCTGCCCGGCGCACGGGTGCTGGACCTGTACGCAGGCAGCGGCCAGCTCGGCATCGAGGCCCTCTCGCGCGGGGCAGCACGGTGCGTGTTCCTGGACGAGAACCGCGAGGCCGTCAACATCGTGATGAAGAACTGCAAGGCCTGCGGCGTGTTCGACCGCAGCCGCGTCAACATCGGCGAGGCGGCGCGGTATCTTTCCGCCTGCCGTGAGCAGTTCGACCTGGTTCTGCTGGACCCGCCGTTCCACGGTGGTACGCTGGAAAAGATCCTTCCCAGCGTGGAAAAGGTGCTGGCGCCCGGCGGCATCGCCCTGTGCGAGAGCGAGACCGGCCTTGTGCTGCCTGCCGAGGTGGGCAGCCTGACGCTGAAGAAACAGTATAAGTATGGCAAGGTGCTGCTGTGGAAGTACACGAAGCCCATGCAGCCTGCCGGAGAGGAAGATGCGGAATGAACGTGAACGAGCTTTTGGATACCATTGAGGACGCGCTGGAAGAGAGCGCCGGGATGCCCCTTTCGGGCGGCAAGCGGATCGTGGACGTGGAGCAGATCCGGGATTATCTGGACGAGATCCGCCAGAACCTGCCCGTGGAGCTGCGGCAGGCGCAGTCCATCGTCAGCGACCGCGCCCAGCTCATTGATTCGGCCAACGCCCAGGCCCAGGCCATCGTGAAAAAGGCCGAGGACCGCGCCCGCATTCTCGTCAGCGAGGCGGAGATCGTCAAGGCGGCCCAGCAGCGCGCCTCCGAGATCGTCTCCGCCGCCCAGACCGAGGCCCGCACCGTCCGCCAGACCGTGACCGACTACTGTGATAATATGCTCAAGACCACCGAGGAGACCATGGCAGAGAACGCTGCGCAGGTCCGGAACGTCCGCGCCAATCTGCGCCAGACGCCCCGGAAACCCCAGTGAGCGGAGTTTGTCGGAAAAACCCAGTTGCCCCTGCCAGCAAAATTGACGGCTTGCAGGGGCTTTTTTTGTGACATTTTGAGAGAAAAACCAGCCCGAAAAGCCTTGCATTCGCAGGGCGGTTTTGTTACAATAAAACTGTATCAGAGAGATGCCTTGGGGCAGTGTGCCCCTGCGGGCAGAAAAACACGGCGAAAAACGGAAAAAACAGCGTGAAATCGCCGGATGATACGCAACTTGAAACGACAGAAAGGAGGCTGGGCCCTATGGGCAGTGAAACGATCGGACAAGCCTTTGACCCGGCCTCGTTTGAGCATGTGCCTGTGCTTTTGAACGAGTGCCTGGACGGCCTTGCCATTGACCCGGCAGGCATCTATCTGGACGGCACCGCAGGCGGTGCGGGGCATTCCCGCCAGATCGCGCTGCGGCTGGACGCGGAACAGGGCGGCAGGCTCATCTCATTGGACCAGGACCCGGACGCGGTGCAGACCGCGCGGGCGCGGCTGGCCGGGCTGCCTGCCACCGTGGTGCAGATCAACTTCCGCTATGCGGGACAAGCTCTGGAACAGCTGGGCATCGACAAGATCAACGGAGCGCTGCTGGACCTCGGCGTTTCCAGCCACCAGCTGGACGATGCCGCCAGAGGCTTTTCCTACCGGGCAGACGCTCCGCTGGACATGCGGATGAGCCAGGAGGGTGAGACCGCCGCCGACCTCGTGAACACCGAGAGCCGGGAGGAGCTGGCCCGCATCCTCAAGGATTACGGCGAAGAACCCTTCGCCTGGCAGATCGCGGGCAAGATCGTCGAGGCACGGGAGACTTCCCCCATCGAGACGACATTGCAGCTGGCCGACATCGTGGCCAGCGCCATGCCGGCGGCCGAGCGGCGCAAGAACAAGAACCCGTCCCGCCGCACCTTCCAGGCGCTGCGCATTGCAGTCAACCACGAGCTGGACGCACTGGAAGAGGGTATGGACACCATCTTTGAGCATCTGGCCCCCGGCGGGCGGCTGTGCATCATCACCTTCCACTCGCTGGAAGACCGGCTGGTGAAGAACAAGTTCCGCCGCTGGGCCACCGCCTGCACCTGCCCGCCGGAGTTCCCGGTCTGCGTCTGCGGCGGCAGGGCCAAAGCAAAACTCATCACCCGCAGACCCATCGAAGCAAATACGCAGGAGCTGGAAGAGAACCGGCGCAGCCGGTCGGCACATCTCCGCGTTCTTGAAAAAATTTAACCATTGCGGAGTATCAGTGAGGAGGAGAGTACCATGGGCCAGGCAGCATATGATATGACAGAGGTGCGCCGCAGAAGAGCACCCCAGACGCAACGGAACGTTCCGCTGCGGGTGGAAAAAGGCGGCAAGCCCCGGCTGAACCCGGTGCGCGCTGCCATGCAGCACGCATTGCAGCTGCTCTCGGCGGCGCTGTTGGTGGGCTTTGCCGTCAGCCTGCTGTGGAGCGAGTCCCAGTTGGTGGAACTGAACAGCAAGATCCAGAACGCCAAGGCGGAGCTCGTCAGCGAGCAGAGCCAGTACACCTACTACAACAGTGCACTGAACAACCGCACCAACATCACCAGCGTGGAAGAGACGGCCACCCGCCTCGGTCTGATGAAGATCGACCAGAGCCAGATCACCTACATCCGCCTGGACGAGGGCAGCGTCCTCGTCCGCAAGGAGTCCGCTGTGCGGCAGTGGACCGACCTGCTGCACGACGGTGCCATGATGGTCATGGGCCGCGTGAACCGCGCAAACTAAAATAAAACAGGAAAAGCGTGCGGCAGCGCACGCTTTTTCGGTTTCTCAGGAGTCAAACCAACATGCAGGAACCATCCTCCAAGAACAAAAAAGGGCTTTACCGGCTGCGCCGCGCCGACCCGCACGAGCGGCTGAGCGCACGGCTGCGGCATTTCAGCTTTGGCGCGGCGGTGGTGTTCGTCGTGGCGGCGGCAGGCATCGTCATCCACAGCCTGTACAATATCCAGATCAAGAACGGCGCGACCTTCCGCCAGTATGCGGCCCAGCAGCAGCTGCTGGACAGCACCATCCAGGCGACCCGCGGCGAGATCTACGACACGTCCGGCATCACGCTGGCCTCCACCAGCGTGGTCTGGACCATCTGGGCCGACCCCAGCTACAGCACGGCCCTGTTCACCAGCAGCAAGAACGACGACACCGGCGAGGTGACCAGGACAGCCGACCCTGCCGCATTGCAGGAGGTCAGCACCCAGATCACCCTGCGGCTGCTCTCCGGCGACGGCGAGAGCCTGGACAGCGTGGATACCTCCTCGGCGGCCTACCAGACCCAGTATCAGGCGGTGTACGATGCTCTGTCCAAGAGCGACTCGGCCTACCAGACGCTGGCCACCAAGGTGAACAACGCCATCAAGCTGTCCATTGAACAATACGTCACCGCGTATAACAAGGCTCACAAAAAGGCCGATGCCGACAAGGGCATCCGCAAGGGCCGCATCTCTGTCTCGTCCACCAAGAGCTTCCAGCGGGATTACCCCTACGGAGCCTTTGCGGCGGCGGTGCTGGGCTTCTGCGATGCCGACGGCTACGGCACCTACGGCCTGGAAAAATCCTACGAATCCACGCTGGCGGGCGTCAATGGCCGCACCATCACCCTGCGCAACGCTTACGGCAATGCCATCGCGGACGAAAACGCCACCACCTACGCTGCCAAGGACGGCTCCAATCTGGTGCTGTCGCTGGATGTGAACATCCAGGAGGTGGCGGAGCGCTACCTGAACGAGGCCATCTCGGCGAACAACGTCGAGAACCGCGGCGCGGCCATCGTGATGAACGTCAAGACCGGTGCCATCCTGGCCATGGCCTCTAAGCCGGATTTCGACCCCAATAACGCGCTGGATTACACCGCCAACGAGGCCTATCTCAACGAGCTGGTCCACGCCGAACCGGAACTCTACGGCATCTACCTCAAGAATGAGGACGGCAGCTATGTCACAGATGCGAACGGCAACAAGGTGCTGGACCCGGAGGGCGATTATTCCGGCTATTACCGCGACATCCAGTGGAAGAACAAGACCATCACCGAGCTGTACTACCCCGGAAGCGTCTTCAAGGTCATCACGGCGGCCATGGGGGTGGACTCCGGCAAGGCGACCATCAACACCACGCTGAACTGTTCCGGTGCCTACGGCGTCGCCAAGGAGACCTATCACTGTGCCGGCAAAAAGGCCCACGGCGTCCAGAATCTGGCCGAAGCGCTGCGGAACAGCTGCAACATCTACTTCATCCAGCTGGGCCAGCGCATCGGTTCCAGCCTGTTCTATGATTACTTCGACGCCTTCGGTTTCACCGAGCGCACCGGCGTGGACCTGCCCAGCGAGACGAACTTCATGCAGTATTACAGCAAGAGCCGCCTGGGCGAAGTCGAGCTGGCCTCGTCGGCCTTCGGTCAGGCCATGGCGGTCACGCCGCTGCAGGTCTGCACGGCCATCTCCGCTGCCGTCAACGGCGGCTATCTCGTCACCCCCCATGTGGTGGATAAGATCACCGACCAGAACGGCAACGTCATCGAAGAGGTGGGGGCAAACGTCCGCCGCCAGGTCATCAGCGAGAGCGCCAGCAAGGCCATCCGCCAGTTTATGGAATATGAAGTAGCGGACGGCACCCAGGGCGGCGGCGGACGCGCCTATGTGGCAGGCTACCGCATCGGCGGCAAGTCCGGCACGTCCGAGCAGCTGAACATGGACCGCCGCAGCGATGGCGACTACAAGAAGGTCGCTTCCTTTGTGGCGGTCCTGCCCGCCGACGACCCGGAGATCCTCGTCTACGTCATGCTCGACGACCCCAACAACGCCAAAACGGACTACTCGTCCATTCTGGCTGCGCCCGTCGTCGGCAACATCATCAGTGAGATCGCGCCCTACCTTGGCATCGCCACCGACGGCACCGACCGCAGCGGCACCATCGTCAAGGTGCCCAACCTCATCGGCAACGAGTGGAGCAATGCGCAGGTCTCGCTGAACATCAAGGGCCTCAAGCACCAGCTGGCCGAGAGCGACGCCAGCCAGGCGGGCGCGGTGGTCACCTACCAGTACCCGCGCGCAGGCGCGGAGGTGCCCTACGGCACCACGGTGTATCTGTATACCGATACGTATGAAGGCAGGCACACGGAGGTGCCGGATGTGACGGGTAAGAGCGCGGATTTTGCCCGCCAGATGCTGGCAGCAGCCGGGCTCAACTGCATTGTGGCCGGCGATGCGAACGGCCTGGTCCAGGAGCAGAGCGAGGCGGCGGGGGCCAGCGTCCAGCGCGGCACCCTCGTGACCATCACCTGCGGGTAAACCCTCTCAGGCGCTTCGCGCCAGCTCTCCCCAAGGGAGAGCCATTGGCAGCCGGGGAGTGAGGCTCCGACTGGCTGGGGGCTGTTGGTAAGAGGAACGGCATCTCGTATGGAAGACGATCGCGTGATATCAGGAAAAGGGAGAGTATCGTATGGAAAAGATCAGAGCAAGCATTCTGCTGAACGGCCTTGCGCCGGAAGGCTTTGACACCGGGGACGCCGAAGTGTCCCTTGTGACCACCGACAGCCGCGAGGTCTGTCCCGGCTGCATCTTTGTAGCCTTTCCGGGGGAACGATTCGACGGCCACGACTTTGCAGCCAAGGCGCTGGAAGCCGGGGCCTTCTGTGTGGTGCTGAACCACCCGGTCGAGGGCGTCCCGGCGGAAAAGGCCGTGCTCTGCGCGGACAGCTACCATGCCATGATGGTGATGGGGGCCAACTACCGCAGCCAGTTCCACCCCAGAGTCGTGGGCGTGACGGGCAGCGTGGGCAAGACCACCACCAAGCAGATGTGCTATGCTGCCATCGAGGGCTTCGGCAATACCATCAAGACCGAGGGCAACCAGAACAATGAGCTGGGCCTGCCCCGCACGATGTTCCGCATCGGGAACGAGACCGAATATGCCGTCGTCGAGATGGGCATGAGCCACCTGGGCGAGATCGAGCGGCTGAGCCGCTGCGCCCGCCCGGATGTGGGCATCATCACCTGCATCGGCGTGTCCCACATCGGCAACCTGGGCAGTCAGGAGAACATCTGCAAGGCCAAGCTGGAGATCTGCGCCGGTCTGCCGGAGGGTGCTCCGCTGGTGCTGAACGGCGACGATCCCTTCCTGCGGAAAGCAGAGCTGCCGAAGCATGTCCGGCCCGTCTGGTTCAGCCTGGGCGACGAGGGGGCGGATGTCTGCGCCCTGTCCATCCAGCAGGAGGCCGACGGCATGAGCTTCGTGCTCGAAGACCACGAGGAGGGCACCTTTATGGTGCACATCCCTGCGATGGGCCGCCACAACGTGGCCAATGCGCTGGCCGCTTACTGCGCCGCCACCCGGCTGGGCCTCAATGCCCGGAAGGTGCTGCGGGGCATCAGCAACTTTGAGCAGACCGGGATGCGCCAGAAGATCGTGCACAGCAACGGCGTGGATGTCATCGAGGACTGCTACAACGCCAACCCCGACAGCATGAAGGCCGCGCTGGCCATGTTCCGGGAGTACCCCTGCAAGCGCCGCTTTGCCCTGCTGGGCGATATGCTGGAGCTGGGAGACCTGAGCCGTGAGGCCCACGAGGAGGTGGGCCGTCAGGCGGCGGAAAGCGGCATCGACACCCTCATCACCTACGGCGAGCAGGCCCGACGCACGGCTGTGGTGGCTGCGGCCAAGGGCCTGACCACCCTGCACGCCAACACCTACCGCGAAGCCGCCGACGCCCTGCTCCGGCTGATGCAGCCGGGCGATGCGCTGCTGGTCAAGGCCAGCCGCGGCATGGCGCTGGAAAAGGTGCTGGAACTCTTCTACAAGGAGCAGCAGTGATATGATCCGTTTTGCCTTGATCGTCGCATCGACACTGGGGTTCGTCCTCACGGCGGCGATGGGGAATCTGATGGTGCCGCTGCTGCGGGCCTTCCAGAGCCGCCAGCAGCCCACCCGCCCGCCGGAGCCGGAACGGCCGGACGCTGCGCCAAGCCCGGACTCGGACGAAGCGCCGGAGCGCCCGGCCCAGCCGCCCACGATGGGCGGGCTCTGCCTGATGGTGGGGGTGCTGGCTGCCGTGGGTGTGGGCTGGACCGCCGCCTGTGTGGCCGAACCGCAGCTGCTGGGCACGGAAGGCCTGCTCTCCACCCGGCTGCTCATCGCCCTGTTCGGGGCGCTGCTGTTCGGCGGTGTCGGCCTGGCCGATGACCTGGCCCGCATCCGCCGCCGTGCCCCGCTGGGCCTGCGCCGGGGCACCCGCCTGCTGCTGGAAGCGGGGGCCGGTGCCGTGGTGCTCCTGCTGCTGGGGGCCAGCCGCTGCCTTGCCACCGGGCTGGCCCTGCCGGGCCTGGGCTATGTGGAACTGGGCGTTCTGGCTCCGCTGGTCTGGGAAGCGGGCCTTGTGGCGCTGGCCGAGAGCGTCCGCATCGCGGACGGCATCGACGGCCTGTGCTGCGGCACCGCATTTGCGGCCCAGCTGGGCCTGATGCTCTGCATGACCATCCTCGGCTGGTTCCCGCTGGCCGTCTTCCCGGCGGCGCTGGCCGGTGCGCTGATGGCGTTCCTGCTCTGGAATTTCCCGCCTGCCCGGCTGCGGCTGGGCAGCGTGGGCAGCCTGTTTCTGGCCGGGGCACTGGGCTGTGCGCCGCTGTGCATCGGCTGGCCGGACCTTGCGCTCCCGCTGGGGCTGCCCTACTGGCTGGAGGGCGGCATGGTGGCGGTGCAGATCGTGGTCTATCAAACCACGCATGGGAAAAAGCAGCTCTTCCGCACGGCCCCGCTCCACCGCTGGATGGAGCTGCGCGGCAGCAGTGCGGTGCAGATCTTTTATACATTCTGTGTGCTCGCCCTGCTGGGCGCGGCGCTGGCCCTGCAATGGGCAAAAATCAGTTGAGGAGGTGTGCAGATGGCAACCATCCGCCGAAAAAAGCCGGAGCCGTTCGCGCTGCTGCAGCGGGACCCCGGCCCCTGGTCTCCCATTCTGCTCTACTGGCTGGCAACGCTGGGCATCATCATCGTATTCGGGCTGGTGATGCTGTTCAGCGCCAGCTATACCACAGGCTATCTCCGCTTTGGCGACAGCCTGCACTACATCAAATCCCAGGTGCTCTGCCTGGGGCTGGGCCTTGTGGCCATGTTCCTGTTCTCCTATGTAGACCACCGTCTGCTCCGCAGGCTGGTCTGGCCGGGGTATTTCCTTGTGCTGGCGCTGCTGGTGCTGGTGCTGTTCAGCACCCCGCTGAACGGCTGCAAGCGCTGGCTGCGCGTGGCCGGTATGACGGTGCAGGTCTCGGAGATCGCAAAGTTTGAGATGATCCTGCTCACGGCCCACATCGCGGCCAAGGCCCCACGGCTGGAAAAACTGGACCCCAGCCGCAGCGGCCAGGTGCCGGTGGGGCCGTGGCTGCAGCAGCGGCTGGTGCGGGAGCTGCTCCTGCCGCTGCTCCCGCTGCTGCCGGTCATCCTGCTGCTCGTGATGGAGCCGCACATGTCCGGCA